>JGI20166J26741_11871140_pt1 | contig 20203 bp, 1 predicted proteins | sample TergutCu122P5_FD_26741 | JGI IMG/M metagenome (IMG submission 26741)
AATGCTGGTGACTACATTGAAGGACAGTAAAACTTCGAAACATGTATCGATTTTGTATCAGTTGTAAATAAATAGTTGCCACTATTAAAGTTCCAACCCTTGTATTTCTTTTCCTTTTATCATTTTCTGAATACCCTATCCTAAGTTTTCTGGATGTGTTACATTTTCCTCCTGTCTTGTCTGTCATACTTTGTAGGATATCGTCTTCCATCCTGTACACACTCCTAACTGTCTGAGCTCTGGATTTTAGTGATTTAACAGCTAAATTCTTTCTGTTTTTTTTCCTGACATCTCTTTGCAGAAGCAGAATACAAATATTGTGTGATACATGGTTCGAAATAACGGTTCACTTATAAATATGTAACATTTTATTATTCTATCCATGATCTAGGTGATGTGACAATCCCATTGAATATTTGTGTCTTGGTATTTGAAAGATCCTCACTTTTTCCCTCAAAGAGGATGTTAGATGTTGTACAAAACTGTGTATTTAGTAACTGGACTGGACACCCGTGCTTTTACTCAAGATTACCACAACTAGCACACATCTTCTTGGTAATGTAAATAAACCAGTTGTTTGTTGGCTTCGCCCTTGTGCTTGTATGCCATAATCTTATTCACTTGCATTTAACAGTATCCACAGTATGGTAAGATATGTCCCATTTGTTAACTGAATGCCATGAAAGCATACAAGAGCATGCCTTCTCTCTAGACTTCAGATCTAGTTGGAGGTAGTTTAATTTTGCCACTTTACCCCTGAGACGGGTGCGTCTGGCATCCATTCGATAAGAAGCTGGAAAGTTCCCACGTTGGTGTAGTGGGAATTGATCCTTGTCATTCACTGTATAGGCAGCAAGTGAGCTGGCCTGTTCATTGTTCAAAGTAAAGTATGGAGTGGAAAGTGATGAACAAGTGTTCAAAGTTTTTGTGCACATGCTTTTGTTTTCTTATTTGCAAAGCCATTTAGCGATTTGGTCAAACCAGTATATCTTTAAGGGTGTTTTGTGCAGTAATAAGAAAATGTTAGACTGTAGTAAGTAAAATGTAACTGAAATGTCCATGTGTAAGTTTTTTTTAACATTTGGCTGTTACGTTAATAGTCACGTTTAGTGTAGAGGATACCACTAATCTGACAGACATCACTTCTAACACATTTGCCAGGTTCAGGTTTTCATGAATGTTGATAAGCATTGTATGCCATTAGTAATAAAATTACAAATGCAGTGAAATAGAAACAATAGTGGAAAGTATGTCTGTTGTAGCCTTGTGAACTAAAACCCCAGTAGGATGCAATCATTGTTGTTAATGAATTATTTATGCATATTTCTGTTTATGTTTGTGTTCAGTGTATGTATAACACTTTGATAAGTTATTGCATTGCAAAATGGCTGAATGTTTATAGAGTGAAGAATGTATGAAATGTACATATTTTAACCGTTATACTTACAAAATGTCTCTGTACATACCTGATTAAAAGGATTTTTAATATTCACATACTTGTTAAGTTTGTAATAATTATTTTTATAGATCAGTAGTCCAAGTTGAAAACCTACTATTAAAAAGCTTGTCATCATTGTTCAGATTGCATATTTTAATTTAATATAGACTAATACCTGGCAGAAATTTAATAATTATTGCATTATTGGAAGGTTCGGGATATAATGTGCACTGTTGCTTGTTTTGTTAATGATGTCTTATAGAAAAAATAGTGCAGTATTACATATAATTTTGAATGAGGAGTATATTCTGTTGTAAGACTTGTTGAAGTGTACTATTACATGTTTAAAACTTGTTCTGATTAAAATTTTAATGACATTTCTTAAACATTTTTTTATATATCAAAACCAGAAAACTTTCTTTCATGTCTGCTCACTCCAGCTGTTCAGTATGCATGAAGTAAAATCCAATGGACTGTTGCTAATTCAGGCACAGTGTTTAGTGTTACTATACCCTTCCCAAAAAGCAGGTTTTCTGGTGACCAGATTGTTCATGATCATTAATGAAAATCTGTTCCTGCTTTATGTCACATTTTCTGAGAAGTGATCTGAAAAGGGCAGACAGAGAAGTACATCCCTGAATTGCCAAGTGGAAATATTAAGATATGAATGAGTACATTTACTAGTCACAGACTTTAAGTCTTACTGTATTATAATTGCATTATAATGCTTTAACAGATGTAAGTAGAATCAAAAGAGATGGAGGAAATGCACAAAATGAGAACATGACTGAAGCCTATTACAGTGCATTCCAGCATTCGCCTGAAGACCAAGTGTTTGGGTTTGGTCTGTTTTGTTTCACTGCAGTTTACTTTCTTTGAACATGTGATTATACACAGAAAATGAAAACTACATCCGAGGGCCGGTATATACATAAGGTACTGTATATATTATTTAACATACAGTTGGTAGCTGTTTGATAAGGCAACTGATTCTCATTCAGAGTGTTTAATACCTCATTAGATGGTGTATTTGTGGGGATTTTTGCACTTGGCACAAGACCTTCATTTTGGCAAAACATAAAACTTAGGAATGGAAAGAAAAAACAGTAACTGCTTTCTACCAACCATCACTCTTTTTATCAACCTAGTACTGAAGAAAAGTATCCTTGGTGCGGACCCATCATAAATTAATTCTGTGCCCTTGTATACATGGGTAGGCATAAAAACAATTTTGCACGTTAAACGTTTCATGTATGCTCTTAGTAACTACCACTGCACGAATTGTAGTCAGGATATGAGAGAATAGCAGTCAGCCTTGCGATTTCTCATTCCACCCATTCTGTAGAATTTACCTCCATTTAAAAAATATGACCAATAAAAACGTAAGCTGTGTAAGACGGTTCCCGTTACATTCGGGAACAGGTACTTTTAAAAGTGGTGTCTTACAGGATTAAAGTCTCACGGGAAGATAAGCCGTTTCAATTGGTAAATACCTATCGAAGTCTTTACTGCTTGACCGTGAATATGACGGTTCATTATAAATTACATTTTCTTTGTTCCTATTTATGTATGTACTGGAAACACGAAATGGGTGATATTTTCTGTTCCTATTTATGCACTCATTTGGAACACGTAACTGATACGTGTATACCCTCTGCATCTTTAGCTGAACCCATAACGGACCTACGGGATGTAAATAAACTCCACTAAATATTCTATTCTACCTGCAGCACGGGTTAAACCGCCGGACAAGAATGTCTCACATGTGTGTTTACATAGCACGTAGCATAAACCGTGGCACACAATTTGTTTTTTCGCCGTTTGAAAGATGATTTGTAAAAGTATGTTACTCTCTGTTAAGTTGAATTACATGTGTATCAAAAATCGAAAACGAAGCTCAACATATCTACTTCAAGCACTTGGTACTTCAAGTGCAAGGTAATAGTTCATTCATTGTGTGTGCGACTAAAATTCAAGCACCTTGAAGTTTAGAACGCACCCATTTATTTACGTACTGTGCGGCTTTGTGGTTTGCAAGATGGCAGGTGTGTTGCGTGTTAGTAAGCAGTTTGTCATGGTGAGCGTAAAAACATTTATATATTATTTATTGTATAGAGCGTTTGAGTAACATGGTATAAAATAATACGGTATTTTTTATTTTTTCAACTTGATATACATTATTTATACATTTTATGCCAATTTGGTAGGTTTGAATGTCGCTGACTGGGAGGAAGGTGGTTGTGTCCTGACATGGCGAGAAGTATTCGGCTGCTACAGTGGTAGGATAAGTATTATCTGTTACGAAAAATAGGAAAACTAGACATGTTCAGCGGTTATAAAGATGCCACTTCCTGCTATACGGACCAGTCTGTTTTTGACAATCGCAGTCAGGCCTCGTTTCTACCAGGAGATGCCTCCAAACAAACATCAGGCCCTCCATGGGACTACTCTCAGCAGCCCTTCGGTGCTGTGCCTTGTTATGCGGGGGACCAGAACATGAATCATAGACATCCGACTGCCATCCACAATCCTCAAGTGGTGCCTCAGTTTGAGAATAACAATGTTGTTGCTCATTATAAAAGTATAAGTACAGGTAATAATAGTCACCAGTCTGTTGTTAGGCCTAGAGCAGTGATAAACTGCCAATCAAGTTGTAATGCATGTTATAGTCATTCTGTTGCTAGAGTTCCTCACTCCTGGAATCCACCCCCAGCAGAAAGTATGCGTTATATTACTGGTAATTCATCAGCTCACTTGCCTGGAGATGAGATTTCAAGATTCGCACCTAATCTACCCACCTTTCCACAGCATGAGGACTGTGCCCATCGTTTCTCAGGTGGCTTTGCAAGTCAGCTTACCAAACTTTCAAAGTTTTCAAAAGATAACTCTCCAAGTATTTTGTCCACAGTAGCACCAAAGAATGATGTTTTGTCACCCACAGAAGACTGTAGTGTCCTCAGACCTCAACACCACCCATCAAGAGTGGAGCCCATGCCAGAAAAGTACATTCCTCCCCTCTCAAGTGAAAGTGTTCCAGTCAAGAAGGACTCGTGTGTTACTTGCCGTGGTGTATGTACTAGGCCTAATTGTAAGTCATATCACCAGCAGACAATCAAATTTCCCAATCTTGAACCTATTCCCATCCAACAGTATGGAGTGCCAAGAGAAAATGTTGTGAGGTATAGTGGACAGGCAGCATCAGCATTAAATACTGGAAGTTCATCTTGTAACCAGTGGCATCAATCACCAGGACTCTGGCTGCAAAATGGCCATCCGCCAGGGTTCTGGATGTCTGCATCAGAAGGTATACATGGCATGGGAAATGCAGGGATAACAAATTTCTGGAGTGACAGGAACAGTTGTGAGATTTCTAGCCAGCAAGTTCCCCTGCCACAAAACTACCATGACGGGGCTTCAAACAAAACTACAGGACAAGGTGGAATCCAGCCATTATTACAGCAACAGAAAGGAGGAGGAACTGTACATGAGGGAGAAAGAAGTGACAGACTCCATCCACATATGGCCCAAAGGTATCAAAAAGTTCCTGAAGTGGCACAGAGATTTTCAGAAATGCCAGTAAGACAGAAGGGTCCAGAAGAAATAGCTGTGTCACAGTCATGTCAGGAGCTGTTGCCGCGAAGAAGCCAGCAACTTGAAGCAGTGGTAGAATGTGGAATACAATATCGACAAGACGTGGTGTCTAGGCATCAGGCACCAGTGGTGAAATCCCAGGTGGAGACTCAGAGTAGAAAAGATGATCAGGGTCACTGTGAACGTACCAATACGATCACATCAGAATTATGCCATCAGGATGTTACCAGGTCACATGTCAATTCAGATGGAATCAATTCAGGTTTAGCATTGCCACATTTCCCTCCTACCTCTGTAGAAATGCGTACAGATCAAATGAATCAAGATATTTCAAGAAGGTTTCAATCAACCAACTTTTCTTCGTACCTACCTCATGAGACTAAAGTTTCCTCCTCTTCCTCATCAAACTACTCAGCAGTACTCGGGATTGCACAGCCACCATCACGGTTCAGCTCAAATTTAACCTATACTCAAAGTAAGATAACCAGAAGTAACAACTGTAGGAGATTGTTTTCAGACTCATGCCCAGAAGACTCTTACAACCCTTCCCATTCTGGTGATATAGTGAGAAATGGTTTTGTTTCAAACAGAACTACAACATCAAACACATTGGAAGCTTCAGGTACATCACATCAACATATTCCTTACCATAACAAAGAAATTTCAAGCACTGGAGTAAAATGTGCAGTACAAATTGGATCTCCATCTAATCATTCATTACCACCAGACTCCATTATTAGGTATGGTAATATGAAGGACTCAAGGGAAGTCCCCACAGTCATCACAAACAGTTCTTCTGTTGCTGCATCTCAGATGTCACCTCATCTGCAGTCATGTGGTAGGATGTCTTCTGACAGTGAGGCTTCATATCACAGTGGCAGTACAACAATGCAAGTTGTTGAGATGAACCCTTCTTGCAGCCTGGGGAGTTCTGCAGGACTCAGTGTGGATCCCAAACTGTCATACATCAGCTCACCACAGAATAGACAAGATTCAGTGGCTGCAAGATCTCAGCATGTTCGTTACCAGAATGTGTTACCAGGCACTATATCAGAAGATGTGTCTGCATGTAACATGTTTCGTGGAAATAATAGTTCCATGTTACACCCAGGTTTGTTTGATTTGGGCAAGAACCTCAGTAATACCCATATTTCAGGCACAAAAGCAGCAATGATCAATCGGAATTTCCATGTCACTCCACAAGACATTTATCCTCAGAGTAACATGTCTGCGTCAGCTGATGGTCTTAAACAGCATTTATTGCCACGAATGGATGATACAGGTGCTAGTCGCCCCATCAAAAAACGTAAACCACGAACCAAAAGTGTGGTAAAACCTGACCATGTTGAATTAGTAGGGAAACATTTGCATCAGGAAAGTAGTAGTCAGCACAGGACATTGACTCCTGTACTTGATGTGCGACAGTTTTTGGCCACCTGGGATGAGGAGACAGATGTTCTGTCACCAGCTCCTAAATTACCTGATGTTGTACTCAGTAATAGTTCCACAGAAAATCCATTGCTGGTACTGGATTGCAGACATCTTAATACTAATGGTGTGGCAACATTGTCAGCAGTGGACAGAAATTCATTATCAGATGGACATCAGGCTGAAAATTTCATTCCTTTGTACCAGCAACAGCTGGCAAGTCCTTCAGAATCCAGCAGCACCAGTAGTGATACTACAAAACGTAATAGCCAGATATTGCGGGAGAGTTCTAATGACAGTGTGGCACAACGACTAGGAGAATGTCCGAGTTTAATTCCAATTGATCCAGATAGAATGGAAAAATTTGGACCACCAAATAATTGTAACAAGTCATTGGCTGAAAACGGTATGTTAGAAAAGAATAAGCCGCCTCTTTATCAGATACAAGAAAGTGAACCATCCACTCCAAATGGTGGGAGTGAAAGCTGTGTCAGCAAATCCGATTCAGTTGGGAGTTTAGTGGAGGCATCTGGAAACTCTGTGAAAAGTAATATCCACAGCAGTCTTGATAATGTTTCCACAAAATCCACAGTTTCTGATAGTATTTCACTACATGAGTGTCGTACAACAGCTGAAAGCTTACCATCACGAAGAAGTTCTTTCACTGATGATTGTGACAACTTTCGTGAAAAAGAGAGAACCTCAGGTACCGATTCACAACACAGTTTTTTGGTGCAAGATGAAAATAGAAAGAGAAGTGATAGTTGCCAGAATGTGCAGCAGAAATCAAAAGGTGAATCAAAAGACTGTGACTGTTCCATTCCACCTCAAGAGCTGCCATTATCTTGCAGTGAGATCCAGCATGTAATTCCCATTAGCACCCAGGAAAAGAGACAGGCTGATTTTCAACCCGTTCAAGATTGTGGTATTAAAGAATCACAATCTCTGGTATGCAGTAATGGGAGAGCTGTTCATTCACTGAGGGCTCTGTGCATGTATGTGATAGAAGGCAGTACACATGTCCAGCAAACATTTGAGAAAGGGGTATGTTCACATAGAAAAACATCAGTTAGAAGATTTAATGAAGGTGAAGTTCAAGGTCTAGAAGCAGAACTTTGTTGCAGTTTGAGTGATTGTAAGGCAATTGAAAAGACATATGCTGAAAATGGCCACTCAGGTTTGGAATCTGAGCATGTTACGGACATACATCAATCAGAAAATACTTCTGCCAAAGGTGAGACAATCTCTGTGTTAGAATCCACAGGAATTTCATGTTTATCAGATGAAGTAAACACTTCAGAGTCACAAATTTCAAGTAATGAGACAGGAAATAGTAAAAAAAAGGTGTTGTGCCAGCAGACTGAGAATGCCAGTGGAACAGAAGAAAGCGTGAAACACACATTGACTTGTGAAGAACTAGTGAAAGAAAAAGCAGCTGCAGGGACCAACTCATGTACCACTGAGATCTCTCAATCAGAATCAGATAATTTAACAAGAACTGTTAAAACCGAAGGAAAAGTTAATAGTCCTGCTGTGAAATTGTTTGATGAGGCACAGCCTTCAAGTAGGATTAACATTAAAACTTTGACCAGGGACATGTTATTGGATGCTGATATTACCCTAGCGGATAGACCTGTCAGCCCTAATATGAGGGCAGAAAAATGTCCAAAAATCCATTTACCTCACAGTAGTACAGAGCAAGACACAGCAACTCCCATTTCAGAGAAAGAACCAGTTATGACATATCAAGAAGAAATACAATTAAGTGAAGAAGGTTTGAAGAGTTGTTCAGCAGAACCAGTTGAACCCAGCATCAATGGAGCAGAATTACATGATGTCAGTGTTTTGGTCACCAGCAACCCAGAGAAGAGCCATTTGAATCTGTTGTCATATTCAAGTGATACAGGAGATGACTTGGATATGTCTGTTACATCAAGTACACCAGCTACTCCTGTTGTTTTAGAAGAAGTGAATGAAGAATCAAGCAATGAAGAATTAGTTACAGTGTACGAAGACTCTGTTTCATCTGACTTGGAGAGTGAGCCCAGTGACTGCATTTCATTTTCAAGTTTACCCTGCATATCAAAGAAGTCCAGTCACACAGATGCAGAGTCAGACCATACATCAAGGATACTTGAAAGTTTAAATGGATCCCACACAGTGTCTGGAACTGTAGATGAGAGTTTTCCACGTCTTGTGGAAGAAAAATTTAATCCTGAAATCTTGAGTGATAACAGAGCTGAAGTGGCAAGAATATGTAGTTTGAAAATGTCAGATAAGGGAGATAATGAGAAATGTGTATTGATTTCTTCTAGTCAGACCGAGTCACTTAGAAGTAATATGGAACCATTACCTTGTTCTGAAAACAGTTTTGATGCCCCTCATAGTTCTGGTAAAGATACACAAACACAACCAATGAAATCACCACTGTGTCCATTGTTAGAGGTGAATAATGTATCAGATGTATCAGCTGCTAGGATTGAGGATGATAGTGCATCCTCTGATGTAGTGCCTTCTCAGACTGTGCTTAATATTGCAGTGCCAGATAATAAGACCACAGTGTGTGATGTAAGTTTGCATTCGGAATCTAAAGGGAAAAATTTCGCAGAGTTCGTACAAGCATTCCATAATTCCCCATTGGAAGCTAGCAACAATCTACATGATCAAGAACCTGTAATTAATGTTTCAGCAGACAGATCTGGTTATTCAGACAGCGGAACCAAAGATGATTGTCCACTTTTTTCTGAACCTGTTGTAGATGAGAAACACAACAGTTGTACTTCTCTACTTTGCGAAACTCCAGCCATCAGAGAAGACAGTAATCAGCAGAGTGAAAATGGTATATCCGTTGGTGAAACATCATCCCATGTACTATCAGACACCAATATAGTGTTGCATGAAGAATTGGACTTGAAACTTCCAGAAAATAAAATGGATATGTTATCAAAGAAACAGATTTCACTGAATGCAAGTGTGAAAAACATACCCATATCAACACTTCCTTCTTTTAATGGTGGTCACAGTCTGGTAATGAATGAGGAAGGAAAGAGACAGAAAGAGGATACTACATTGTTGAATGACAGTTCTGTTGTGCTGACTTCATCGTCCTCAGACAATTTAATGTTGGGCACAAGTGAACTTGCAGTTTCCAGTGACATGGAGGACACACTCAAAGTAAATGATGAGTTCCAATGTTCTGAAGTTTCAGCATGTGGTCGCCCTGAAATACTTTGTAATTACAGTTCAAGACAATTGGTAACTGAGGAAATTGGTCCTGATGCATCTAAAGTTCTTCTGTTACCAGAAGGAAGTACTGCTATTGAAAGACTGGAACTATTAAAAGATTATGAAACTGTCAATAAGTCAGTTTCAGAAACTGCCGTAAACTGTCCAGACAATTTGACTAGCTCAGTGAAAGTGCTAGAGTCTAGTCACTGTTGTGATGAATCAGTAGGAGTAATTCAGCTACATCAGCATGACACAAGTGTCAAGGAAAAATTAAATTCTGCAGCAGTTTGTGACAAAAATCCAGAATGTCTTTCTGTACCTCCAGAGTGCAGTGGTAGTTCCTCAAGTACAGGCATAGTAATCAGAAATGAAAGTATGTCCCAGACTCATGTGCAAGGCTTAAAAGGATTTGTATCACACAATGAAGATGACTGTAATTTGTTTAAGCAACTGAAACCTGCTGCCAGTCATGATGAAAACAAATCTGTAGTTCCGCTTGTATCTGAAAGTCAAGACACACCCCCTGATTTTTCACTGCAGCAGCAAGAATTCCTTGATTTACATGTTGAGAACAAATTATCCATACCAGCAGATGAAGAAAAAAATGAACTGAATTATAAACTGAATTCTGGTAACATCACTGCAGATCCTCAGAGCTCAAATTTATTATTTGTTGCTAGTGCTGAATTGGCACCTGTCCAGGATAAGATATTGATGGTAAATTCTCATAAAACTACAGTATTAAAATCATCAACAGAGCTTGATCAAACACCAGATGAACTTGTAAGTGAAGTTGTGCCACATGACCATCCAGCAGTTACGTGTGAGTCTCCAGGCACTAAAATACCTTGGAAAGATACAGTTGTGGCAGATTGTGAAGCATTATGCAATCTTGAACCCATTAATTTATCCATGAACACCAGTTTGAAATGGCAGGATGACAGCACTACAGAAGAGAAGGAACGTTTGTGCAGAAACTTGTCTACTTCCATTTCCCATAATGAGCAAAAGAATGCTACAGACAGAAGAGACAATGATATTGACTGTAGTGAAGGTGATTCCACAGCTGATAACAGTGGAAGCATTTCCTGTGAGAGAGAGGATGTAGTCAGAAAACACCCTGTTGTCGATGGTCCTGATGCTGGCAATAATGCCATCCATGTCAGTACCATAGTGGCCCCTCTTAACGTTGATAAACATGATGATCACAATATTGCTGTTAATGTTGCTATTGCTGGAGAAGATGGTGATAAGTATAATACTGATGTGTGTATTGAAGATGTTGCTGTCACTGCTGCTATTGCTGCTGAAGATCGTGATGATGGTATTGATACTGCTTATATTACCTCACCTACCAGGGAACCTGATACTGCTGGAAAAATGGACAACTACACGTGTAAAGCCCAAAACAGTGTTTCATGTGTAAATGTTATTAGAAGTGTGAATGATCCTGATACTGTTGCTGTTACTATTACTACCAGTACCATCACCACTACTACAGCTGCCAGTGACTCTGCCACCACTTCCGACTCTTCCAGTGTTGGTACCACTGCTACTGCTGCTGCTGCTGTTGCTGTTACTGCTACAACAACAACAACTACTACTACTACTACTACTGCTACTACTACTACTACTAGTACTACTACTAATACTGCTAGCACCAAAAGTATCACTGATTATGTCAGTACAGGTAATAACATGAATACTGCTGTTGCAGATGAAGTTTCTGTTAATACTGCTGCTTTCATTGCAGCTGCTAGCGCTGTTGCCACTGTTATTGCTGCTGCTGCTACTACTACTATTGCTACTTATACTACTACTGCTACTACTACTACTTCTACTACTACTACTACTACTACTACTACTACTACTACTACTATTGCTGCTGCTGCTACTGATATTGCTACTACTCTTACTGGCTGTACTGATATTACCACCATGGTTGCTGCAGTCACAACTGCAAATACTATAGCTGGTGATGGTAGTGGTAGTGACAAGGGCAGTGAAGTTACTAACACATTAGTGAGTTGTTCTACAGAAGAGGGTTTGCAGCATGCAACAGGCTCTCAGTGCAGCAATACTAGTCAGGTGGCCAACATGTTACAGGAAACAGAACAGAATGACACAAACAAGGAGCAGAGATACGTTATTGGCATGGTCACATCAGGGTCTCTCACTTCAGATGAAGAGAATACTGTCAAAATGTCTGTAAGCATTAACACAACAGAAAATAAGGAATATTGCCAGCAAGAAGGAGAAGTTGAGACCATTTTGAAACTGAAAATGGAACAGAATTCTAAACCATCAACTGAATATAATCATAATCAGTCACAAAAATTGATCACCACATGCAGAATGTCAGCCAGTGTTGCTGATGTGTCACATGATTCAGATCACACTGAATATGGTGATACAAGAGGACAGTCTGGTAATGCTGATACTGTAGATAGCGTGTCCCAGCAGCACTGTGAAACAAGCCAAGAGCATTTTAATAATTTTGAAATGGATACAACTACAACACACATGCAACCTTTGAAACTGCAGTGCAAATCTGCAGCAGAGCCAACTAAAGATGAGTTGAATAATTATACATGTAAAGTATGTGATGACTCAAGTGCTGTGTCTGTATGGGAAGAATGCCTGTCTGAAGAGGAAATATGTAATAAGATTAATAATTGTGCATTTGACATGTCCCATGACATACCTGTTCACCAGGATAAACATATTTGCCTAGAAGAACCAATTAAAGATGAAATATGTAATTCTGAAGTAAACATACCTGCAGACACACCTGTACATCCAGAATGGAAATCTGCTGACACAGTTGTAAAAAATGAAGTTAATTCTGAAATAAATATCGTGTCAGATAATACGTTCATATCTGAAGAGTGCCATTCCCCATTGGACTTAAATAAGGAAGAAATTGTCGATTTCAAGATAAATGCACCAGAAAATTTTTCCTCTACATTATTAACAGAACAAGAAGATTCTTCAGAGGGCTTGGACAGAAGTAGAATTACCACAGTTTTACATGAGTCTGCAGGTTCGTCACCAAAGGATGAACATCTGTCTTTGCAGGATGGTGGTAGTGGTAATGATGATGTTGAAGATGGTGATAATGATAATGATGATAATGTGATGTCAGACAGTAGGCAAAGTTCACAAATAACTGAAAGGTCAGGTATGGTACACAATAACACCAGTACTCCTTCAAGCACCAGGATGAATGTGGAACTAACTCAAACCAACATGAGTGGACAGAATTCACCTGGCAGACAAGAGGTGGACCTTTCAGTTGATACAGATGATATGCCACATCTTGAAGTCATCGACACGGAAGTTTCACCTCACAGTTCCGATTCACTAGAAATGCCATGTCTTGAGCTTATCACAGACCCTGTGGAGTCAGTGGGAAGTCATCAGGTGCAGTGTCTTGGAGATACTTGTGCATCTACTAGAAATTCACATCCAGTACACATTTTGCCAGAGGACATGGAAAAAAATGCACAGGAAGATTTCAGAGAGCCAGATGAGGGAGATGTACATGGGTTGCAAGAAAATAATACTCTTATATTGGAAGCAACAGTTTCAAGCATACATTCTGTGCCAAAATCCAAAGGGAATGTACTGTCACAGGATCAGGTAACAAATTCTATAAACAGTGAACTTCCAGAGGAGACAATATCATTGTTACCAATGGCTTGTAAGAGTTCTGTGAGGTTGGAAACGGCAAACTCCACCAAGGACAGTGTTATACACAAAGACCCATCAGAAGAAGATCATGTTTTATTTGCAACTCATAATTCAGGTATATTGCAAGGTAACCAGGACAGTTACCTGTCACTGACAGCACCAGTGACAGAAGAAAATGACAGCAGTTTAGAGAAAGCTGTGGACTCTGAGATCCGAGAGGTGCCAGGCACCCTAAGTGCACTGCAGGTCCTTTCAACGTACCTGGATTCAGAGAGTGCTTCTGTAAAAGTGGTAGAAGTAAGTCCAGAGTACGTGCAAGTGCTGCAGTCTGATGTGCCACATGGATGGGAATCTTTACGTCTGGTGACCTCAGATGCAGAATGTGGTCAGTCAGGTGATAAATCACAGGAACACACTGCAGATGCTACTGTGGATGAAGAAATGCTTGCATTGGCTGATGTAGAGCCAGCATGGCCATCATGTAATTTGGAAAGTGAAAGTTTGGGCTCCAGTGTTGGATTGAATGTGTCTGGAGGAGAAGCCAGTCCCAGCATTGAATCTGACTCTATGTGCTCAGCTGGAAAGGAACCTGATGCTCTGATCTCTGAACATAGTGAAAATGTAAACTTGGCAGCAGCTGCATTACAAGACACTTCAGACGAGCCTTCATCATTGGTATATACAGAAATGTTACCAGCCTTGGGACCAAGTCTGGGAGATGTCTTACCTGTTGATTCTGTGTCAAACTGGCCATATCTTGAGGAGGAAGTTTTTTCAGAGTTTCAATCAGCACACATGGACTCCAGCAATTTGTCAGTATGTGCCCCTTTGACTCCAGTCCAGTCCATTGCCAGTTCAAGTAGTAGAGATACAGCTCAGTCTGAGGAAAGTTTGTCTTCTGATAACGGCAGTCATTATAGTTTCGGATCACAGTCAGGTTCAAATGACACAGCATTGGCTGTAAATGGATTAAAGTGTCGTCTTAGCTGGAAGAAGATATTTGCCCTGTCAAAGGCTGACAAGAAAAAGAAGAAGAAAGAAGAATCTAAACATGAAGAAAACTTGGAAGTTATACAAGAAAATTCTAATTGTTGTGCTAAGTCCAAGCATGAATTGAAGGAATATTCTGATATCTGTCGCACAGATGATGGTACTGAATTGGTTGATAAATGTGAGAGGTTAAATGGAAATCTAACGTCTCAGCTTCACTTAAAGAAGAAAGGAATCCATGGTTTGGAACTGGGTCCAGCCAAAATCGAAGTCCGTATCGCTCCAACCCTATCACCAAGAGGCCATCTCAAAACTTGGCGTGTGGTGGATGACCCCAAAGCAGAAAGAACTGTAAACTGGAGAAGGTCCAATAACATTCTGTTGAATTCTTCTGCAGGAAACAGTAGTTGCAAAAATGTTGCAAGGGATGTTGATCCATTGCCCACTGAAGTCACCCAAACACCTATAGTGCTGGTCAAGAGACTTATATTGAAACGCAGATGTGATGATGATAGTGATGCAGATTCTGATACAAAGAGTAAGCATCTAGACAAAGGTGAATCATCAGACCCCACTGTTAGGAATTTAGATAATGATAAATTCACTGAAGCAACTGTTCCATCAGAGCACGCACATGAAGCCTATGATCCTGTTATGCCACATGGTAAAAGACTAGAAGATGCAGAACACATAAATTGTCATCTAGAAAAATGTGATTTGAGTAATTCTTCATTGACAGCCAGTAACTATGATACACAAGCTGATAGTATAACAGATGGTAGTAGTTCAGCGTCTGAAGAAGACAGAAGGTCTCATATATCAGCAGAAAGCAGCAGTCAGATGGCTGGAAGAAAGTTGAAAGTTTTCAAGTGTGATAGCTCTAGTTCCATTACCCTGTCTGAAGCAAATGTTGCAGATGGAATAGATCCATCTCCTGGTACAACTAAGACATGTGATGTGTGTGTTGATGATAGTAAACTTGGTGATGTCAGTTTGAATTCTGATATTGGTTTTGGTGAACTTGATGCAAGTAACAGCTCTCTTGCAAATGAAGACACTTCCAAACAACAGTTACCAAAGGTAATAATCAAACGAACCGTAGGTATGGGCAATACTAACAAATATCAAAGCTTTCTTCGTGGGGTGTCATGCTCTAGTGATTCTAGTAGTCAATGGCAACCAGTTGTTCGACTTGAAAGAAATTTGTCAATAGATATGCTTGCAAAGAGTAGTACAGTGAATAACAGGACTTTTGAAATTGCAGAAGTGCTTGATAATTTACACCATGGGCATGAATCCCCTCCTGACCAGCCTCATGTAACATTAGTGTCATTACCTCAAGTAGATTGTAGTTCTGAGGATCAGAATAGAAGTCATTCAGTGGCAACCAGGAAGCGGAGAAATGGAATCTTTCTTCCCAGGATAAATAAACAGCAGGGTGATTTAAATGATGGTCAGAATTCACAAAGGTTTGCAAGAAAAATGACCACCTTCAGATCATCATTCTTGGTCAGGCATGATACATGTCCCAGATCATTAGCTAAAGATACAAGACAACTGTCAAGTGCAAAATCACACCTTAGTCAAAGAAGCCCCTCTATTAAGTTAAAATTTTTTAACAGTTGTAACAAAGTGCAGAATAGGACTTTGAAGATGGATAGAAAAAAAGGTATTACACAAGATGTTGGTGATGAATACATAGTTGTTGAAAACAGAAATTATACCAAAGATAATATGACAAAGATTACTTTCCAAAGGCACAAGAGGAAGGACGTTTCAGTTAGAGAGGAGCTTGAAAATGTTGAAACAAAAGTGAAAGAATTTGTGAGTGCCCAGGACATACCAGCAGTACTGAATCAGCACAGTCATGCAGAAGTACAGGCAGTGCATGATGTTTCCGCTGCGTGTTCAGAAGACAGCATTAGTGCTTCTAATTTGACTGCTTCTAAAAAGAGATTATCCACTGAAGTTGACCAAGAGTCGTCAGGAAGAGAGCTACATCAATCTTGTAAGAAACACATGTCAGATGTAAGTCATTCTATTATTTCTGTCAAGAAAAATGTTACTGCTGCATTGAAGGATGCTGGTGATACGGTGTCAGAAGTTTGCTCAGAAAATGAGAGGACCTCACTGAATGACAAACCATCTGCTGAGTTCTGGCCAGGGACCATACAGTCAGCAATAACAACAAATGATAATTGCCCAAAAACTTCAAACACCAAAAAAAGACGATACTATGAGGATATGTATTTTGAAAAAGATGTGCTTCCTCTGTTTCAGCCCGAGAGAATATTATCTATTTCATCCACAAAGAAGAAACGAATTATTATAAAAAAGACAAGCCCCCAGGTTGATGGGAAGACATTAGAGGAAGAGATTATAAGTCTAAGTACTGAGTCTGCCATGGATTACAATGAAATTGTTCCTAAGCAGCTAACAAAAGAAACAGATAGAGAAGTCAGAGAAGGACAGAATTGTTCAAAAGATGATAGTTTTGGAAGACTGCCTGACTCTGAAGAATGTCCAAGGGAAAAGATGAGCAGCAAAAATGCTGGGCCTGTAGTGGTCACGTCGGCACAGGAACCAGAGCCTGAACTGCATAAACTTAGTGATTGTGCAACTGATTGTTTTGGTAGTTTCAGTGCAATAAAGGCAGGTGAACAGCAGGAACTGTGGAATGATAATGACCATAATGTAGTGGAATCAACCTTGCAAGAGCATGATGCATGTCAAGCGTGTGGCCATGTTTACAGTAGCCAAGATGAGAGGACAACACATATCCGTCGACATCCATATCATTGTCAGCGTTGTCATCTTGCATTCCGATCAGAGGTAAGTGCAATATACCGTCTTGAAATGTGTCATTGTTTTGGTGGAAATGGCAGTTTCCACTTTCAGTATAAAGAGATTGAAAATGTTTTTGTCAGTCTCTACATATTGTGACTGAGTTGGCTGTCATTTAGTGATGACAGTAATCTCAGTATGAAAAGAGGGTAAAGACTGTTTGCTGTCTTGTGAGAGTACGATTTTGAGCCTAAGTTTTTAGCATGCTAACAGCCTCTGAAATCTGCAGATTCCTTCCATTTGTCAGAATGATAATATGTAAGTAGCAGATAGGGCCATAAAGCAGCTAACATTTGACGAACAAGGTCCTAGTTCCCAAGTCATAGCATAATAACCATTATATCTGTAGAAGATAAAAACCTAGTCATGATTGTGTTACCATTACATACATTGTGGAAACAGTTACATCAATATTTAGGTTAAGTTGGAATGTGGTTTTTAAATTTGATTCAGTTTTCTCAGTGTGTTGACAGTGTGACTTAACCTGTGCAATTCACACAGCTTTAAGACATAGAGGTGGTGTTGGTGGTGATGGTGGTGGTCATTGTTGTTACAAGCAGTCCCCGACTTTCATACGTAATTTGTTCCTGAAAACATGTTCCAACATTGAAATGTATGAAAGACGAGCAGTAGGCTTGTATGTTATAACAGGGGTTCCATACCCATTCCCATCAAAGTTGTCAGTTGGCTTACAAAATATAAACAGTACAAATAAATTTTCTAAAGTTAGTTCTTGCCTCAAGTTCTAGTTATCTCACGTACCTTTTCTGGCATTTAGGGGGCACAAAATGCAGTTTAGTACTCAGTTTTACAACTGTAGACAATGGGGAAATGTGGGGAACATGCGTGGGTGGATAGGCGGAAGGGACACCGCTGCAGTGAGGACCAGTGGGCATGGTGTGATATGCTGTTTGGAAACATTTCTTGCAGAGACTGAAGTGTTGGCTTGGCTGACAGACATCACCACTGTGCAGTAACTTAAAATGTTTGTACATCAGCTTTGTACAAAAGTTCAAATTCAGCGTACAGTAAATGGATTGGGGTGAGAATATAAATGTATAAAAGTGCAGGTTTTATGACATTTGAACATACAAAAGTCGAGGACTGTTTGTATTACTCTTTGTCACCTTTATGCACAGTATTTACAATTATATACTTGAAACACATCGTGTTTCTAGAGTATATTGTGTTGCATCTATTCTGTAGTTTGCTGTATTGTACTTTGCTTGTACTTTCCAATATATATATGTACAGTGCCAAATATGGCTGTTGTTCCTTGATTTTTTGCTTTCCCAATATGCTGCTCAGGTAATTTAATATTATCCACATTCTATGCAGTAAGATAGTTTTACAGTGTTTATTCTAACAACTGCACAATAATTAGATACAAAAGTATACAGTCTTATATTAAGCCTTCTACATATTGCAGCCTTTTTCAGCCATCTTCAGGGAGGCATTTGACATAGAAAAATTTGACATCGGCTAGTTATGTCATAGATGTGCAAGTGTAGAGTTAAGAAACAGGTGTTAAAATTGTATAGAAATAATTATAAAGTATAGTGCAGATTGTATGTGAGTATATCATAATATTTAAAACTTGTTTGCAAACAAACATATCATAGAATGTCATCTTCGTTTTCAGGGCTTTGTCTCTGTGTCTCCTTTGGTTATGTCACCATGGATGGATGCACATCTGTCCACAGTGACATCCCCTAGACAACCATAGGAATGTGTCTTCTTCACTAATAAGCTGTCTTTCTATACTTCAAATATGCTGGCCATGTTTTACCTTTCCTTCACATTTTTTCTTTAATGACTTGTCCTAATCTTGGCTTTGTGCATCGTATGCCTTTATTTTTTGTTTCACTGTTTTCATTTGATTGGTTTCATTCTTCTGTAACCTTGTCTTACTTGTTGAATTCATACTTGGTTGATTGCTTTCATGGCTTTTAACAATGTTTACAAACTGGTCTTTGTATTCTTTGTTCAGATATTCTGAAATATTGATGATATCTGGACTGGGATAGCATAGTTGATATTGTTACTTGCTATGGGCTGGATTGTCTGGGGATTGAATCCAGACTGGCCTAGGGCCCACCCAGCCTGCTGTACAATCAGTAGTGGCTCTCTTTCCCATTGGCAAAGGGGCCAGGGTGTGGTGTTGACATCCCACCCCCATCTAGCACCAAGGTTGAAGAAAGAGTAGAGCTGTACCTCTGCTTCCCCTTGGACCTTCATAGCCTGTTCATTGGTGAACTATACCTTTTTAGGTGTGTTTGCAAAATTGTGGAAAGCGAGTGTTAGCTATGTCGTGTCTGTCCAACCACATGGAACAACTCAGCTCTTACTGGGCAGATTTTTGTGAAGCTTGATGTTTGAGTATTTTTTGAAAGTCTGTTGAGAAAATTCAAGTTCTTTAAAATCTGACAAGAATAAAGGGTACTCTACGTGAAGACCAATAAACATTTTGATCATATCTCACTAAATTCTTCTTAGAATAAGAAATATTTCAGATCAAAATTGTAGGGAAAGTCAAAACACACATTTTATGTTCAGTGATTTTTTTTCTGGAAATTTGTACCATTTATGAGATAATGTGGAAAAATATTGTTTAGCCAGAGAGGCCACAGATGACAATATGGCACATGTGCATTGCATGCTGGATACCTAAGGCTGCAAACACAGGCTCAGAATATGTAATTCTTCCTGCTTTCCACCGCAACAGTGGTTGCACTAACACGCCTCAGTGTTATGTTATGTGTACATTTTCTGTCTTGTTGATTGATTATCTCTGTTTTGTATGTTGCTTCAGTTTGTAACAAGCCTCATCTTAACTTAATGTTTTTCTGACCGTGCATCATGAATTGAGTATACATTAATTACCAACTTGATGATGCACTGATTATTATTTATTCATAAAATACTATTCTCCTCTACATGTTTCGAGCATCAAGTGCTCATCTTCAGGAGGACATAGTTGTACATACGCAG
>JGI20166J26741_11872251_pt1 | contig 20201 bp, 20 predicted proteins | sample TergutCu122P5_FD_26741 | JGI IMG/M metagenome (IMG submission 26741)
AATTACAACAACAAAACATTGTCAATTACAACAACAAAACATTGTCAATTACAACAACAAAACATTGTCAATTACAACAACAAAACATTGTCAATTACAATAATTATATATGTCTGGATATTAATGACAGATATATGAAAGACTACAGGCCTAGAATAGCGGATCGGCAGCTGAGAGATATGTTGGAAGCATTCGGTGCCGTATCTATTGTTGGGCCGAAATATTGTGGCAAGACCACGACCGCCGAGCAGGTCGCAAAGAGTGCCGTCTATATGCAAGATCCTGATAAAAAAGAAACATACAAACTGATGGCCGCCGTCAAACCTTCTCAGCTTTTGGACGGGGAAAAACCGAGACTGATCGATGAGTGGCAGGATGAAACTAACATCTGGGATGCGGTGAGGTTCAGTGTGGATAAGCTGTCCGAGGAGGGCCTGTATATATTGACAGGGTCCGTCACTATCGACGAGTCGAAGATAATGCACTCCGGTGCTGGAAGGATCAGCAGGATGCGTATGTATACGATGAGTCTTTTTGAATCGGGTGATTCCACAGGAGAAGTTTCCCTATCGGAAATGTTCTTGGGGAAAGAAGTGTCCGGTATCTCTCGTCTTTCCTTAGAGGATATTGCTGAACGGATCACAAGGGGAGGATGGCCGAATTCGGTCGGCAAAAGCCCATCCGTTGCACATAATCAGATAAAAGGTTACTGCGAGACCATACTCGGATCGGAAGTCAAGACAGCAGACGGAGTGGAACGTGACCGGGACAAGATGCGTCTGGTGCTGAGGTCGATTTCAAGGAACATATCCACATCGGCAACGGATACGACTATTGTGGCAGACCTACAAAAAAAGAATAAAGGGGCGGTTCACATCAATACTCTGAGGTCATACGAAAAGGCTCTGAGAAAGATACACGTCATAGATGACCTGCCAGCATGGACGCCGAATCTGCGTTCCAGAACAACAATCAGAGTGACAGACACCAGACATCTCACGGATCCGGCCATTGCAGCATATTTTTTAGGCGCATCGGCGAGAGACCTGATGAACGATCCGAGAACATTCGGACTTCTTTTCGAATCACTTGTCATTAGGGATCTGAGGGTCTACGCAAGTTCGCTGGGAGGCGAAGTGTTACATTATCACGACCGCAACGGGCTGGAAGCGGATGCAATAATTCATCTTCATAACGGAAAGTGGGGGGCGGTTGAAGTCAAGCTCGGAGCCGGAATGATCGAAGACGCGGCGAACAACCTTCTGAAAATAAAAGAAAAGGTCGAGAGCGAGACGATGGGTTCACCATCATTTCTGGCCGTTGTAACAGCCACAGAATATGCATACACACGCAAGGACGGGATACACGTTGTGCCGATAGGGTGCTTAAAAGACTAATGCAGAAAAAACAAGATTTTGTAAAAGCGGGCCTGAAGGGATTCGAACCCTTGGCCGATCGATTAAGAGTCGATCGCTCTACCTAGCTGAGCTACAGGCCCCGTGAGCCTCTTGATTACATTATTGTAGATAAAACTGTCTGTTTTTATTTATTCAGGGGGTACGGCAATCAGCGTATACAAACTCATATATTGTCGAGGTTATATTACGAATCAATGAAGGAATTAAGGGTTAGGGATCTAATGACCACACAGGTGCTGACCGTCAAACCGACGGATACAGTTAAACGTGCCATAATCAAGCTTGCAGTCGATAATGTGACCGGCGCAGCGGTAGTGGACAACAGGAACCATGTCATTGGAATGATAACCGAGTTCGATGTTCTCAGCCTCATAATAAGGTATCAGGACAAGTTGGACAAAGACCCGAGCACCACTCAGTCCCTTCTGAGCGTTCCCATGGACGGTGACGTTGCCGATCCGGCCTTGGTGGAAGCGAATAAAGAGATCTCCGAGATGAAGGTCGAGGACATAATGATAAGAACGGTCCTCTGCACAGCACCGGATGAGGTGATCTCCCGTGCCCTTCAAAAGATGATGAAGCTCAACGTCAATCGCCTGCCGGTACTGGAACAAGGTATTCTGGTGGGTATCCTGTCCAGGTCTGACATCATATTCCACATTTACAAGAAAAAGATCTGAAAGCGATGTTTGAGGTACACGTACTCGCAAGCGGAAGCGATGGGAACTGCACCATTATACAGTTCGAGGACGAAGCCATAATGATCGATGCCGGCATCAGCTGCAGGAGGACCAGAGAGCTGATGGAGAAAGAAGGCATAGATCAAAGGGCGTTGAAAGCGCTGCTTATCACCCACGAACATTCCGATCACATCGCAGGCGCCGGTGCGGTATCAAGGAAGTTCAACATCCCGGTTTTCTGCAACAAAGCCACATACGACAGCAGCGGTCTCAGCAATGTCGAGTATTCCGAGATAAAAACGATGGGGTCGTTCTGTATCGGGAATATGGTCGTAATCCCACTTCCCACCTCCCATAACGCGGTGGATCCGAACGCCTTTTTTGTCGAGGCAGAGGGGAAAAAGGTCCTGGTCGCGACCGACACTGGAAAGATCACGTTCCAGGTGGAACATGCATTGAAACAGGCGGATGTGGCCGTCATCGAATCCAACTATGACAAGAAGATGCTTGCGGAAGGCCCCTATCCGCCGTATCTGAAAAAACTCATAGCAAGCGAAATGGGGCATTTAGCGAATGTCGATTGTGCAGGAGCCATAAAACGGACAATGAACGAACGCAGAAAGATATTCCTGGCACATCTGAGCAAGACCAACAATGCCCCGGACATTGCGAGAGAGACGGTTGCGGAGCTGACCGGGATAAAAAGATTGAATATCGACTGTCTTGAGTTCCCCGGGGACACAAGGACCATCAAGGTCCGGGATTGATCAGCACGGCCTTTTCTCTGTTTACAAGGGCCATGGCCATTGCCCTCGGCATCCTGACCACATCTTCCTTGGTGAGCTCATAATTCCTGTCCGGGCCAGAGAAAGGCGGAAGATCCTCCAATATCCTTATCACGACAAGCTCATCTTCCTTTGCCGGTTCTTCTTTTTGTTCTTTCTTAGCGGGTTTATGTTCCTTGACAACGGCAGGAGCATAACCGTAGTCTTCCTGAGGCAGTTCCTCGGCCTCGTCTTCCGGTATGACCTCTGCTTCCGGCTCCGGGCGGAGGGGTTCTTTGAAAACAGGTTTCGCAGGCGGCACCGGCTCTGCAACGACAGGTTTTTCCTTTATCGGTTCGGCAGCTTTCCTTTCTTTTTTTGGTCTCTCATCTATTTCGGGTATCTCATATTTTTTCTTCCCGCTCAGTTTGTCAACTATCTCGACATGCTTCCTTGAGATGTCAAGGACCATGGTATAGTATTCGCGCTCTTCGGGAGTGAGATGGTCCAAGAGATTCTGCCCGCCTCTGGCGCCTATCAGAGCGAGCGAAGCGATCTTACCCATCCTCATTTCTGTGATCTCTTTGGACATAGAAACCGCTTTCTTGCGTCGTTGGTTGGCCCCCTCGCAGATTATCGAGTCGGGGTCTTTGGAAAGACATCCTTCATATTCGGACTTCAAAGTCATTATTAAGCCGGCCATCGCCGGATACAGATCCTTCCTTATTGGAGATAATGTGGGAGATTTCTTCTCCACCCTGTATATTGCGCCAAGGTCCTCGAATGACATGGAATCCGAATTCTTCAACATCAGCACCCCTATTTTCCCTGCAATTAATTATGATTTATTCTTTCCCAATTCTCGGGAAATACAAACCATCCATCCTGTTGTAACGGTATGGGCTTATCATATTAAACACATATTTTTACATATCGGGAACTCAGAAGAAACAAAGATAATAACCATCGGAGACATCTTACGCAGGATGCCGATCGAGGATGTCATCAGAATAAAGGGGTCGGGGGTCGAAGCAGACGTGCTGGTATCTCCGGGATCAAGCAGGCACGGTATCGAGGGCATAGACGGCTGGCGCAAGAGGCTTACAGTGAAAGTGACGGCCCCGCCGCTTGACGGGAAGGCAAACGCAGAGGTGGAAGAACTCTTCAGCGAGGTCACAGGGGCGCCGTCCTCAATATTATCGGGGCACACGAGCAGGCAGAAGACCGTTTTCATCAAGGGCGACCCCGTAATGATCGTTTCAAAACTGAGGGGTCAAGTTGAATGACGAAGAGAGGCTGGCCGAGATCGAAGCGATCCTGGAAGAATTAAAGGAACTCTCGGCGGACCACATCATTCTCGTTGAAGGCATCAAAGACAAGAAAGCTTTGCGGCGTTTGGGAATAAACAGGCACATCTTCATGATACAGGCCGAGGCTGGGCCGATAAAAGCCGCCGAATATGTCTCCGCTCATGGCAAAAAAGCGATCATTCTGACGGATTGGGATCATAAAGGCGGGGTCATAGCTCATGAGACGGAACGTCAGCTGGCATCTTTGGACTCTGCATACAACACGGAAATAAGGGCGAAGCTGTCGCATCTGTGTAAAAAATATATCAAGGACGTAGAATCGCTGGATACGCTGGTGGAAAGGCTGTCTTTCGGCACAAGCGGTATTAAATCAGGATATGATACGGTTACGGATGGTGAGTCTCTGAAAGCAGGTGCGTTCCTCGTTATCGAAGGCATAGACGGTGCGGGCAAATCCACACTCTGCGGTATTCTTGAAGAAAGGCTCACTTCCGAAGGTTATTCGGTCAAGGTCACCCAGGAACCCACACATGATGAGATAGGCAGCGTCATAAGGGGAGGGAAGATAAAGGGCATATCCCAAAAAGCCGAAGCTCTCCTTTTCACAGCCGACCGCGCAGTGCACACGCAGCAGATAATAGAGTGGGTGTTCGAAGGACTTATAGTCATTTGCGACAGGTATTTCGCATCCACGGTCGCATATCAGTCATCGGGCCTCAACGGAGAGGCGCTGGACAGAGAGTGGCTGATATCCCTGAACAAGCAGATAATGACAACACCCGACCTCACTGTGCTCTTGGACATAGATGCTAAAAAGAGCCTGAGCAGGATCGGAGATCGGGACGAGCTCAGCAAGTATGAGCAATTTGAGTATCTGGACAATGTAAGAAGGGAATATCTGAGGCTCGCCGACGAGTTCGATTTCATGGTAATAGACGCCGAAGGCAGCCAGGCAGAGATAGCGAGCAAGATAATCGCAGAATTAAAAGAGATATTTTCAAGGAGAAGGTTTTGATGCATCCGTCAGAAGAGATATATTGTGAGAAAAGCAACAGACTGAGAGGAAAGACAATAGTGATCGGAATAACCGGAAGTATAGCTGCGGTCGAGTGTTTTTCGGTGATAAGGGAGCTTGTAAGGAATGGGGCAAAGGTGATCCCTGTAATGACCCAGAATGCCATTAAGATTGTGGCGCCGGATGCAATAGAGTTTGCTTGCGGAGTGAAGCCGATAACAGAGCTGAGTGGGCAGACAGAACATATAACGCACATCGGCGACCCCTCCGCGGCGGACCTTTTCATTGTATATCCCGCCACGGCGAACACGATCTCCAAGATGGCCAATGGAATAGACGACACAGCCGTGACGTCTATGGCGAGCGTAGCATTGGGAAGCAAGATACCCGTTGCGGTGGCACCAGCGATGCATGAGCACATGATCAACAACCCCGCGGTCTCGAAGAATCTCGGGACCCTAGCGGAGTGGGGCGTGCACATAATCGGACCCCACAGGGACGGTGTAAGAGCAAAGGTCGCCTCCAAGGAAGAGATCGTTTCATGGGCGATCAGACTTTTATCGAGAACAGATCTTTCCGGACGCAGGATACTCATCATCGGAGGACGGAGCGAAGAACCGATCGACTCCATGAGGATGATAACGAACAGATCCACGGGAATGATGGCTCTGGCACTCGCAAAACGCGCATTCGAGAGGGGAGCGGACGTCGAACTCTGGATGGGAGGGTGCAGTACGACGCTGCCCGATTTCTTAAAAACAAAAAGGTTCACAGAAGTGTCCGATCTGGTCGAAATGTTGGACATGATCGATCACGACCTTGTGATAATGCCGGCCGCGTTGGCCGATTTCACACCCGCAAAGAAGGTAGACGGGAAAATACCCAGCACGGCATCTTTCGACATAAAATTAAAGCTGGTCCCGAAGGTGCTTCCGATGATAAGGAAGAGATGCGATAACGTAATAGGATTCAAGGCGGAGTCCGGCCTCACAGCAGAAGAACTCGAAAAGAAGGCGAGGCAAAGGCTGGAAGAATATGACCTCAAGGCGGTGGTCGCAAACGACATCGACGTGGCGGGCAGGTCAACGTCATCCGCCATATTGGTCTGCCGCGACGGGTCGAAGAACATCACCGGCACTAAGATAGAGGTGTCCGATGGGATACTGAATTACTGTGCCGAGATCCTATGACATCAGCATACTGTCCGGCACACATAACCTGTTTCTTCAAACCATCCGAATCCTTCCGCAATATATTGGAGAGGGGGTCGGAAGGAGTCGGCATCAGGCTAGGGGCCGGCTCCATCGTTCACGTGGATGAGATCAAAGGAAGAACAAAGGTCATTATCGACGGAAAAGAGGATGAAGCAAAGATAACGAGACATGTCCTGGGTCATATGGCATCGGGCCGTACTTTCGAGGTAAATGTCGAGTGCAGGGTCCCGCCGGGGCAAGGGTTCGGAATGAGCGCATCCGGAGCGGTCGCAGCGGCCTTGTGTTTAGCGGAGATGACCGGGAAGAGCAGAAGGGAAGCATTCGAAGCGGCGCATGCCGCCGATGCCATATGCGGAGGCGGACTCGGGGATGTCTCGGGGCTTATGCATGAAGGCGACGTTCCGATAAGGATCAAGGCAGGTCTCCCGCCGGTCGGCAGAGTATATGATATGAAACTTTCCTTTGAAACAATGACCGTTGTTGTGCTGGGCGATAAACTCAGCACGGCGGGAGTTCTCGGGAATGCCGGCAAGCTCAGATCCATAAGCGAAGCGGGCGGCACTGCCATGTTGGAGTTCAGGACTAACGATATGACAAAAAATGACAGTGATGCGGTAAAAAGGTCGCTGTTCGAGATATCAAACAAATTTTCGGCCGAGGCCAATGTCCGAGGTCAGGCTGTTGATGCAGCGATCAAGCTGCTCAAAAAGAACGGAATAAGGTCTGCGATGTGCATGCTCGGAAACAGCATTTTCACTGATGCACCGGAGAAAGAAGTCAGGGAAGTATTGGGCGAAGGAAAAATATTCTCGACATCGTCCACCAATGAGCCAGCACACATCATTCAAAGAGTGTGAAGAGGACGTCGTCCTCTCCGACATCGAACAGACCTATCCTCGCACCGCAGTCCAACCACCCGTGTGCGTAATTGACGGCTGCGAATGCCGTGACAAGATCCCCCACGTCTCTGAAGTGCTTCGCATCGTTGTAATATGATGTTGCCATATCAAGGAAGTCATCGGCAAGTCTTTTCCCGAAGGACCTGTCAGGGGCCGCTATCTTGAGCTTTTCCAGCGCTTTCTTTGTTATCTCAAGATATCTGTCGATCTTTTCTTCGGAAACGGTGTTGTTCATCGGCAGTGATTATGCCTCCCGATGATAAAAAGATTGACTGCGCGGCAGCCCTCTGGGGACATTTAATTATAATATTATGCTTATGCGGGAAACATGATAATAGTAGGGGGATCGTCTTCCAAGGATCTTGCAAAGGAGCTCTCGACCAAACTCGGTTGCGCATATATACGAGCAGCTACAACAAAGTTCCCGGACGGCGAGTGCTATACAAGGATCGATACCGAATCGCTAGGAAAGGATGAGTTGATCGATGATGTGGTGATAGTTCAGAACACCTATCCCGATTCTAATATGATCGAGATGTTCCTTCTTCAAGATGCGGTAAAGAAGATGGGTGCGAAAAGGGTGATCCTGGTGATCCCGTATTTCGGATATGCCAGACAGGACAGGATATTCAAACCAGGAGAGCCTGAGAGCGCCAAAGTAATGGCAAAACATCTTGGCTTGGTATGCGACAGTGTATTCACCATCGATATCCACAAGGAAGCGATACTCGACTACTTTGATTGTCCGCATAAGGATCTCAAAGCGGCACCCGCGATCGCAGAACACTTCAAAAATAAAAAAATAGACATGGTTATGTCTCCCGACAAAGGTGCAAAGGACCGTGCAAAAGCTGTCGGTGAAAAACTTGGTCTGGAATATGATTATTTCGACAAGACCCGTCTTTCCGGTTCAGAAGTGAAGATAGACTCAGATCCGACGATAGATTGCAAAGGAAAGAACATCCTCATTGTGGATGATATGATATCCACAGGCGGTACGATAATCGCCGCAAAACAAGCACTCAAGGAAGCGGGTGCGGGGAGCATATCGGTCGCTTGCACACACGGCGTGTTCGTGAATAATGCTCTTGAGAGGCTTACCGGGAACGCATTCGCAAACATTCTCTGCTGCAACACGCTTGAGAATGAAGTATCGCTCATCTCGGTCGCCGACATAATCTGCGATGCGTTGAAAGAAGATGTTGCGAGGAACAAGAAAAAACCCCGCGGTTCTGTAAAAGGAACTATACGCGGTGCACTGAAAAAGGAAAAGTGATCTTATGGAAAAGGAGGATAACTTCAGTGACTGGTACTTGGAGATAGTCGAGAAGGCCGGTATGTCCGACAAAAGATACCCGATAAAGGGAATGAACGTTTGGACCCCCTACGGCTGGAAAGCCATGAAGCATATTGACGAGTTCATTAGAAAAGAACTGGATGCCACCGGTCACGACGAAGTATGTTTTCCTCTTATGATACCGGAGACCGAGTTCAAAAAGGAGAAGGACCACATCAAAGGGTTCGATTCGGAGGTGTACTGGGTCACGCATGCCGGCCTTAACGAACTCGACGTAAGGCTCGTTCTGCGCCCCACATCCGAGACGGCAATGTATCCGATGTTCGCTCTCTGGATAAGATCACATCAAGATCTTCCGCTGAAGATATATCAGATCGTGAATGTGTTCCGCTATGAGACGAAGCAGACAAGAGCGTTCATGAGAGTGAGGGAGATCCATTTCTTCGAATCACACACCTGTCATGTATCCGAAGAGGACGCACAAAGGCAGATCGAAGAGGACACCGAAATACTGTCCAAGGTTGCAAAAAGGCTCTGCCTGCCGTACTTCTTATCTGTAAGGACGGAGTGGGACAAGTTCCCCGGCGCATATTACACGGTCGGTATCGACACCGTCATGCCAAACGGAAAAACGCTGCAGATGGGGTCCATTCACCACTACCGCACTAATTTCTCGATACCGTATGAGATCACCTATGAGGATGACAAAGGCGAGCACAAGCATGTTCACCAGACAACCTATGGAATGAGCGAAAGGCTTCTCGGAGGAATAATAGGTGTGCATTCGGACGATAAGGGATTGATAATGCCGCCTGACATAGCACCGTTCCAAGCAGTCATTATTCCGATACAGTCAAAGGACAACGGTGCGATGGTCGCAGAAGCGGCACGCAGCCTCGCCTCTAAACTCACAGAGCACGGAATAAGAGTGAAAGTAGACGACAGGGACATCAGACCGGGAAGCAAATACTACGATTGGGAGATCAAGGGCGTACCGCTCAGATTGGAGTTGGGCGGAAGGGACATCGACAACAAAGTGGTAACATTTGCCAGAAGGGACACCGGAGAGAAGGGGACGATCGACATCAGCACAGTAGGGAGCGGCGTGGACCTGATCCTGAAAATGATCAGCTCAACGCTCCTCGAAAGAGCAAAGAAGATACAAATGTCCAGAGTGAGTGAGGTCAGCTCACTCGACGACATTCCCGAAGATAAGGTCCTGAAACTCGGGTGGTGCGGTTGCGAAGAGTGCGGCCACGCTTTCGAAGATAAGACTGAAATGAAGATACTCGGGAAGCCGTATCCGAAAGAGAAAGGATACAAGGGCAAATGCATAATATGCGGTAAAAAGACAGATGAGTACACACTTGCCGCACGTACAATGTGATCACATGCCATTCCTGGAAGGCGAAACGGTATTTCTTGCGGACAGGTCAGGAAAAAGAACATGGCTGAGAGTGTCTTATGAGATGCTTAAGATCGCTTCGTTAGGGACTGTAGATGGGTCAAGATTCAAAGAACTTAATGACGGCTCTGTTATTACTATCGTCGGAAAAGACTATTATGTTTTCAGACCTGGCACTGTAGAATTGATGGAGTCATTGGATAGAGGTGCGCAGATAATAGGTCCGAAAGATGCGGCAACAATACTGTTGAATTGCGATGTGAGTTCCGGCAAGACCGTCCTCGAAGTAGGTGCAGGGTCCGGAGGTCTGACGACCGCTCTCTTGAGTGCAGTAGCGCCTTCCGGCATTGTGCATACTTTAGAGTTCAAAGAAGAGAATGCCAAGCTCGCACTCAAGAACGTAAAGCGCACAGGATTGGATAAATGCTGGAAGTATACAATAGGCGACGCCAGGAACACGAAGGTAGACATTGTTGCGGACGCTCTTATCATGGATATGCCGGACCCGTGGCTTGCTTTGGACAATTTATATGGGAATCTGAGGATGGGCGGCCGCCTATGCTCATATGTACCTAACATGAACCAGGCGGAGAGCATTGTTCACGCCATGAGGGAAAAGGGGTTCGTTGAAGTATATGCGTTGGAGAACATACAGCGCGGGCTCGAGGTACATCCCGGCGGCGTCAGGCCGTCGTTTGACACGTTGGGCCATACGGGATATTTAATTTTTGGAAGAAAGGCGGCGACCGGTCCAAAAAGCTGATCGCCGTTTTTATGAGATCGGAAAGGTCGGGGCTGTGTTCAGCCCTTCATTATTTTGCTGAGGGGAGCCTTCCACGCTTTCAGCATGTCCTTGACTGACAGGTTTACCGTGTCGTCGATCTTCAGCTTTGTTCCGCCGGTCTTTCCTATGCAGGCGGCTTTTCCTCCCAGAGCTTTCTTAAAGGCAGCTTCATCATCCTTTGAGACCTCGACGATCCATCTTGTGTGGCTTTCGGAGTACAGCTTCACAACATCTTTGCCAGCGATCTCTGAGAGGTCTACTTCGGCGCCGATGTCGCCCGCAATGCACATTTCCGCCATAGCGACGGCAAATCCCCCATCGGAACAGTCGTGGCAGCTTTTGACAAGTCCCTTTCCGATGGCTTTTAACATACTGTCGATGAGACTCTTTAGGTTGGCAGGGTCGACATCCGGCACACGGCCTCCGACACCTCCGAACTTACGGAATAACAGCGAACCGCCCATCTCGTCCTTGGTCTCACCGATCAGGAATATCAAGTTGTCTTTTTCTTTCAGATCCGATGTTACGGCCTTACCGCTATCTTTGATCAATCCCGTACCGATGACCATCGGCGTCGGCAAAATACAGGCGCCGTTGGATGATTCGTTGTACAAACTTACATTTCCGGAAGGGATAGGGACACCAATTATGCGTGCGACCTCGCCGAGTCCTCTGACAGACTCTCTTAACTCCCCCATACGATCCGGCTTTTCCGGGTTGCCGAAGTTTAGACAGTCGGTGAAGGCATGAGGTCTCGCTCCGACCGCCACCAGATTGCGGCATACTTCGTCCATGCATCCCATGCTGCCGCGGTAAGGATCTGCGGCGACCAACCATGGGTTGCATCCGACCGTCACGGCAAGACCTTTTACAGAGTCTTTTACAGGAGTCATTATGCTCGCATCTCCGGGTCCCTTCCCTGCCATAGGTCCGGAAACAGTCTTCCTGCCTTTCTTTTCGAATTGATCGATCGCCCATGCTCTGGATGAGATGTTCAGGTCGGACAACATTTCCATAATGATCTCGTTATTAGAGGGTAGTTTCGGCATCTTTTCCTTTGCCTTCGTGGAAACTTTCGGGGCGGTGAAAGGTCTTTTGTACATCGGACCGCCTGTAAGGAACTTCAGGTCCATATCGAATATCTGTTCGTTTTCCCAGAATATCTTTGTGCGCCTTGTATCCGTGCTCTTTCCGACGACCGTGGCCGGGACACCGTGTTTCTTGAATATCTCCAGGACCTTCTTGACATTCTTCTCTTTTACGGAGAGCATCATTCTTTCCTGTGTCTCCGAGACCCATACTTCCCACGGAACAAGGTCCTTGTCTCTGAGCGGGACCTTGTCGAGGTACACTTCGGCGCCGCAACCCCCGCCCAATGCCATTTCGCCTACGACGCAGCTCAATCCGCCCCCGCCGAGGTCCTTCATCCCGGTCAAAAGACCGGCTTTGTTCGCATCTAAACAGGCGGCAAGAACGAAGCGTTTGGGTATCGGACTCACACCATGTTTGGCACCTTTGTTCTCAACTGCTGTTGAGAGGTCGGCCGAAGCGAAGTTGACCCCATGTATGCCGTCGCGTCCCGTGGGCTCGCCGCACAGTATGAATGTCTCTCCCGGACCGCTGACGAAGTTGTTCCTGAGGTCTTTGTTCTTTACTATGCCAAGTGCACCGACGTTGATCAGACAGTTTTCAGTGTATGTCTCATCAAAGAAGAATGCTCCCGAGATCGCCGGTACTTTTACGGTATTGCAGTAGTCCCTTCCTCCGTCCACTGCTTTTTTAAGGAGGTCCCGCGGGTGTATAGTGCCCGCAGGCAATTTCTTTTCTGTATCGACCATACCGATGCAGAACGGATCTACGATCGCGACCGGTTCCGCACCCATGCACACAACATCTCTCAGGATCCCTCCGACACCTGTTGCGGCACCTCCGTAAGGCTCTACGGCGGAGGGATGGTTGTGGCTTTCTATCCTAAGGGCATATCCATGCTTTTTGTCGAACCTCATTATCCCCGCATCGCCTCGCGACATGACATCCGGGTGATCGATGCCAAATACGAACTCTTTCAATATCGATTTGGAGCTTTTGTAACAGCAGTGCTCACTCCACGCCTGCCCCAAAGATTGCATCTCGATATCTGTGGGGTTCCTTCCTTCTTTCTTGAAGTAATCTTTGATCGTTTTCATCTCGTCGACCGAAAGGCCAAGGCTCAGGTCCTTCGAGATCTTTTTTAGGTCGCTGTCATCAGCGTTTTTGATCTTAATTTCATACAACTCGAAAGTAAGTTTGCGTTTTTCAGTAAGCTTGTTATTATTCATGAAGTTGCCTCGCGGATACTGATTGTATGCACGAGCATTTATTAAAACCTCAACTCTATAAAACGGGAGGATGCTGACGTCTAGCTTTTTATATGGCGGCTTTCGCTTTTTTCGGACAATTGACTCTCCTATCTCCGATAGAGCCATCGGGAAGTTATTGGGCCGCGGTGGAAAATTTAATTATGCGCGCACGTTACGTCACTCAATGGCAGTGATCGATATCAGAATAGATCTCAAAAAGGGCGTTGCGGACCCGGAGGGAAGCAACACAAAGAAAACGCTCGAGTCCCTCGGATTCAAGGGAGTTATCGATGTTAAAGCGGTCAAGGTCTTCGAAGTGACCCTGGATATGCCCGCCGAAGAGGCAAAGAAATGCGGCGAGGAGATGTGCAGAAGGCTCCTGGCGAACCCGGTGATACAGAGTTTCAGCGTTACCGTGAGATGAACAAATGTCAGAAAAAGGGTTCGCAGTAAAAAGAAAGGTCCCATTCGAGTTGCATGACATCGATATTCTTTCATCAAACGACAGGGGCCTGAAGAAGATATCGGAGGACATGAGCCTTGGACTGTCAGTAGATGAGATGAAAACGATCAAAGATTACTTCAAGAAAGAAGGAAGGAACCCAACCGATGTTGAAATGCAAGCGCTGGGACAGGCGTGGAGCGAACACTGCTGTTATAAAAGTTCGAAGAAAATATTGAAACAGTTCGTTTTCGGGATAGACCGCGAGGATGTGCTTTCCCGGGGGGATGCGGGGGTCATGGTATTCGATGATGAGCACGGATATGCCCTCAGAGTAGAGAGCCACAACCATCCGTCGGCCATAGAGCCATACGGGGGAGCCGCGACCGGGATAGGAGGGATACTCAGAGATGTCGTCTGCATGGGGGCTCAGCCGATCGGTCTTGCGGACCCGTTGTGCTTCGGCCCTATTGACAAAGAGATAGACGTACCGCCAGGAGTGAAGCAGCCCAGATATCTGCTCGGCGGAGTAGTGTCCGGGATAAGGGATTATGGGAACAGATGCGGCATCCCGACTGTAACGGGCGGGATGTTCTTTGATGAGAGATATACCGGGAACTGTCTTGTAAACGTCGGATGCTTCGGCATAGTGAGGAAGAAGGACCTGGCACGCAATTACGCAGGCGGCAGAGGAGAGGTAATGATCCTGATAGGCGGCCGCACCGGCAGGGACGGCATACACGGAGTGAACTTCGCATCACAGGACCTAACGACAACTTCAGGTGAGGATTCAAGGGGCGCCGTGCAGCTCGGAGATCCTATAACAAAAGAGCCGGTCATACATGCCTGTTTGGAAGTGAACGGAAAACATCTGATAACCGGGATGAAAGACCTCGGCGGCGGAGGATTGAGCTGCGTGGTCGGTGAGATGGCGCTTGCGGGAGGATGCGGCGCGGATGTTGATCTGGAAAAAGTACCGCTTAAAGAAACGGGACTTGCTCCGTGGGAGATCTGGGTATCCGAATCTCAGGAGCGTATGATGTGTACCTGCAAGCCGGAGAACGTGGAAAAGATCCTGGAGATATTCGACATGTGGGATGTCTTGGCCACACCCATTGCAAAGACGACAGACTCCTCGCGCATGAGGCTGTTCTGGAAAGGGGAGAAGATATTCGAGATGGACCTTGAATTCCTTACAGGCGGACCGCAGTACGACCGGCCGTTCATCATGCCGAAAGTATCGACAAAAAAGGATGAAGTCTTCCCAAAGCTTCCGAACGGCAACGAAGTTCTCTTAGCTCTGCTGTCTGACCCGAATGTAGCATCCAAAGAATGGGCCATAAGACAATATGACCATGAAGTAAGAGGGGCAACGGCTGTACACCCTATGGTGGGGAAGCTTAACATGACCGGGCCCGGAGATGCAGCCATATTGCTGCCCGTAAGCGGAAGCATGAAGGGTCTGGCTGTCGCAACAGGATGCAACCCGTGGTTCACCGCTCAGGACCCATATAGGGGCGGTATGGCGGGGATAGATGAGGCCTGCCGCAACATAGTGGCAGTAGGCGCAAAGCCTAATGCATTCACCGACTGCCTCAATTTCGGCAATCCGGAGAGGCCGGAAAGGCTCGGGGAGCTCAGAGAGGCGGTAAGAGGCATCGGTGACATCGCAAGAGGACTCAATATACCGATACCGTCCGGAAACGTAAGTTTATACAACGAGGGGTCAGGGGGAATAGGGATACTCCCTACACCGATGATCGTCGGCTGCGGACTGATCGATGATGCAAGGAAAGCAGTCACCGCCGATCTAAAGAAAAATGGCAGCAAGATCTTCCTGATCGGTAAGACAAAGGATGAGATGGGCGGATCACTGCTGTTCCGTAAATTCAGAGGGAGATCCGGCGATGTGCCAGATGTAGATGTGGCTTCATTGAAAAGGTCAATGGAGAGGCTTTTGAAGGCAATGGAAGGCGGATTGGTGCTCAGCTGCCATGACTGTTCGGACGGAGGCATGGCAGTCTCGATCGCAGAGATGTGCATATCCGGAGACATGGGTGCCGAGGTGAATCTGCCATCGGGCGGCATGGATATCGAACGTACGCTTTATTCGGAAAGCAACTCCAGATGGCTGGTCGAGGTGGATGGTAAAGATGTTATCGCGTTCAGGAAGATATTGAAAGATGATGCGACCGAGATAGGGACCGCAGGCGGCAGGAACCTTCGCATCATGAAGGTCAGCAGCTCTGCCAAAGGGCTCGCTGATAATGTCGCCGCTAAGGATACACAGATCAATGTCACTGTAGAAGAGCTTAGAAAGGCCTGGAATGACCCGATATGGTCGATCATGGGGGGGTCCAAGTGAGACCGAAAGAAGTCAAGGTGTGCGTCCTTAGGATAGAAGGTACGAACTGCGAGGATGAGATGGCATATGCTTTCCGTGCGGTCGGAGCGCAGGCGGAACTGGTACACCTTAAACAACTGACAGGAGCAGTGCCGGGAGAAAAGAGAAGAAACCTGGAGGAGTATGATGTTCTGGCACTTCCGGGAGGTTTCTCTGCGGGAGATTACGTTCGTGCGGGAGCAATATTCGCCGCGAGGATGAAGAGTGCGATAGGCACGGACATAACGAGGTTTGTCGAAGACGGGAGGCCGGTCTTGGGAGTATGCAACGGCTTCCAAGTGCTCGTGGAATTGGGATTGCTTCCGGCGTTCGATGAGACAATGTCCAAAACAGCAACGGCCGCGCTATATACGAATAACTCAGGGAGGTTTGAATGCAGGCCGACGATCCTCAGGAACGATAACAGAGGAAAATGCATATTCACCTCATCAATAGCAAAAGGAAAGATCCTGATGATACCTTCGGCGCACGCAGAGGGCAATCTTATGAGCCTGGATCCGGATTTCATACAAAAACTGGAAGACAACGATCAGGTAGTGTTCAGATATGTCAAAGAGGACGGAAGCAAGGCAGAATATCCGTGGAACCCGAACGGCTCAAGATCGGACATAGCAGGAATATGCAATCCGGCAGGAAACGTGATGGGTATGATGCCGCATCCGGAAAGGGTCATTACAAGATACACTCATGCCGATTGGACAAGGAACCGTCCGTCCGCAGACGGTGACGGTCTACCTATATTCAGGTCCGTAATAGAGAAGTTAAAGTGATCAGATCTTTACTTTGATCTCGACGCGGTCGCCGTTCCCTATTCCAAGGGTCCTTCTTAGGTGGTACTGGCAGACGATCTCAACGGTGTTGTCATGATGTGTCCTCTCGGGAATGATTATGGCACAATCTATGCTTTTGATCTTTGCCTTATGTGCGACGGCGCTTCCGAAGGTCCTGCCCTCTTGTGTGAATCCCTGTATCGTCTCTCCGGGTGCGCTTCGGATGATATCTATCTTACTTACGTCCTCCCTGTCGACCTTGACATTCAGGGTCCCTTCGTAGGGCTTGAACCCGAGTTTTTCTTCGAACTGGTTGGAGTATCCTATCTGGCACATGTAGTATTTCCCTTCACCTATGCCGTCTGCGATGACGCCGCGCAGAGTTATTTGGTCGTTAATCTCGAAGATCCTTCTGTATTCGCTGTATTCTTGTTTCAGTTCTTCCACTCCTTTCGGAGTAAGTTTTATACGCTGTCTCCTTGCGCCGAGATCCCTTATGATGAGTTTCTCATCCAATAACTCCAAGATCCTCTTTGAAGCAGATTGCTGACTCATCTCCAGAGCTTCGCCGAGCTCTCTTGACGATAACACTACATAATCATCAATGCCCCCCAGTAATGCGATTCGTCTAAGTGCGAATGAATACTTCGAGTCCACACGGCTAAAGCGCTTACATCTGATTTAAACGTATCTGATTTAAACGTATCTTATGTTGAAAAAGGAAAGTGGCCCTTGCGGGCCGTGAACATCAGGCTTTTGCCAAATTCGCCCAGATCTTCGAGGATGGCATCACAAGGCTGATGATGATGAGCGCACCTAACACGACCAGTATTATTGCGACATATAAGTCGACAATACCGAAAACTACTGAGCAGCCTACTGCACTTATTGTCAGGAACGTCATTAGCAGAAGGACATTCCATGTCCACTGTCCGCCCTTAGAAAGGCCGCCTGCCAAAGCAAAGAACATGACTGCGAGTAGCATATACACCCCCATGCGGGACAGCATGCTCTCATCTGCTTCAAAGAAGAAAGCCAGACAGAAAATGCAGAGCAGCCCTCCGATAAACCCGAGTGCGGATCCGATCTTAATTATTCTTGGTGTTGCATTGAACGTTTTCATTTTTGCACCTTCATTTTAAATTCAACCCTTCCTGCTGGAAACAATCATATTCACACTTTCCGTGATGAACCATATCCCCGCCAGGATAATGCCGTATGCTTCAAGGCCGGCAGTATCGTATGCAAAGAACATCGCCGCCAATAAAAAGACGATGATGATGCTCACTCCGGCGAAGATCTTGCGATCCGCCGCCCAGTTCCCTGCTGCAACGGCGATCATCGCCAAGAAGATAAACAACGCTGCACATGTTGCAATGAATTTGTGTAAGTCCCCGTCATCGGCTGTGAACCAACCCACCAGGGCAAACGCAACGCTCCCGAATACGATTAGGACTCCGCCGGCGATGTGCCCGGCATTCTTTGCGTATGCCACGCGCCCTACGCCCATTATTGCGAGAAGTATTCCTGCGATAATGCAGCCATAGTTGAAGTAGAGTTTAGCGTCCGTGTCTGAGACGCCAAGATCCGAGAGATTATTGACGCCGAATTGCCAGGCAGTATCGATAGAGTCTGCGCAGATCCATGCGATAATGAACGCCGCAACTCCGATAAACCCGAACCAGGCGAATGCGATGCTGCGGTCTTTTGAAACTTTCATAGCCCTGAACATACTTATTGTTTAATTATACTTGCGCCAGAAAGGAGAGAGATCGAAAGGGGACAGGACGTTCTCGCAGCAATAAATTCGAACGACGCAAAAGCAATTTATTAATGTGGCAGCAGGATATCATGGCGGTCTTATGAGGAATATCTACTTCGTCGGCACGGCAGGGAGCGGAAAGAGTACGATGGTGGGGGCGTTCAAACAATGGCTCGATGATAACGGCATCGATGCAATAATCATAAATCTGGATCCCGGAGCCGACAGACTGGCTTACAAAGCCGATATCGACATAAGAGAGTGGATATCCCTGTCAGAGGTGATGGACGAGTACAACCTCGGACCGAATGGTGCGCAGGTCGTTGCCGCAGACCTTATGGCAATGAACATACACAAGTTGATCTCTGTCCTCAACGAATACAAAACGAAGTACGTCCTTATCGACACTCCCGGGCAGCTTGAGTTATTCGCATTCAGAGAGTCCTCAAAGATGATCGTTGAGGCGCTGGGTAAAGAGAGGTCCATGTTGGCATACCTTTCAGATCCGATGCTTTGCAGAAGCCCGAACGGGTTTGTGTCATCAATGATGCTTTCTGCGTTGGTACAGTTCAGGCTGCAGCTTCCGATGATGAATCTTCTGTCGAAGATCGATACCATGTCAGAGGAAGAGAGTCAGAGGATGATAGATTGGTTCGAGAATCCGGATGCGCTTTACGGCGATTTTTTGGATGAGGACTCAGATCCGCAAACAGTTGTGGGGATGGAGCTTTTCAAAGCACTTGAGAACACCGGGATCTTCGGAGAAATAAGAGGAGTATCCGCCGAAGCAGACATTGGATTAGAAGAAATATACGCATCCGCACAGCTTGCATTCTTCGGCGGAGAGGATGCGGATAGTGATTAAAGGGTTTATCCGAACATATGGGTCGGAGCACTTTTGATCTTGTTCCTTCCCGCTTCCATGACCTTCTCCTTTGCCTGGAAAAAGTCTCTCTCGGTGACCGTGTCCCTGCCGTCGCGTATGGCAAGCATTCCGGCCTCGGTGCAGATACTCTTGATCTCCGCTCCGGAGGCTGTGTCGGTCACCTCCGCCAGCTTTCTGGGGTTGATGGCCTTATCTATGCTCATGTGGGACATGTGGATCTTGAATATCTGTGTCCTCCCTTCAACATCCGGAAGACCGATCTCGATGATACGGTCGAACCTTCCGGGTCTGAGGAGCGCATCGTCAAGTATGTCGGGTCTGTTCGTCGCGCCGATGATCTTTACGTCGCTGGTGGGGGTGAATCCGTCCAGCTCGGCGAGAAGCTGCATCAGTGTTCTCTGAACTTCCCTGTCGCCTGATGTTGCGACATCCATCCTTTTGGCGCCGACCGAATCAAGCTCATCTATGAATATTATGCTGGGAGCCTTCTCTCTCGCAAGTTCGAACAGTTCCCTTACAAGTCTGGCTCCCTCTCCGATATACTTCTGGACCAACTCCGATCCGACGAACCTTATGAACGTTGCATTCGTAGCGTTCGCCACCGCTTTTGCCATAAGGGTCTTGCCGGTCCCCGGGGGACCGACGAGCAGGACGCCCTTGGGGGGCTCGATACCGACCTTGGCATACAGCTCCGGTCTCAGAAGCGGATCTTCTACGGCTTCGCGCAGCTCAAGCATCTGCTTGGCGAGACCGCCGATGTCTTCGTATGAGATGTCAGGCTTCTCTACGATCTCTGCTCCTGTAACCACCGG
>JGI20166J26741_11873362_pt1 | contig 20189 bp, 10 predicted proteins | sample TergutCu122P5_FD_26741 | JGI IMG/M metagenome (IMG submission 26741)
CTGGCCTTCCGTTTACGACCAAATTCGCTGGAAAAATATTCAAAGTCGAAGACTCTTGTGAGGGCAGGACGTCGTTTAGACATCAGAATGACAGCAGATGAGTTGAATATTGACAAAGAAACGGTGAGAATAATCGTAACAACAAATATGAATCAGTGGCGAATCCAGATCCGAAGGTCAGGTCTAGCGGAACGGTAAAATGCCACATTATGTACGCTTCCGCTAGACGTGACCTACAGATCAGGATACGTCACTGATTTGAATATTGACGTGAATGTGCGCAAAAACTGTCCCGAAGAATCAGAGTGAAGCTCAAAAGAGGTGGCAAGGAAGAAATGTGTTCTACAATTTTGAAGAAAATTGAATAGCATGCAGGTGTTATAACACTGAAGTCATCTTGCGGCGAAATTTTCATTTTCAGTGTAACCAAGAAACAACATTTCAGTAAACGTAACTGAAACACCCTGTATCCACTGGACCAAAGAAAGCCCAAATGTCGGAATGAAAAATTAAAAACAAAATGCTTGTTTTCTGCGACGGACGATGAATCATCATGATTGAAAATGTACCACCAACACTAGACGGTGAATCAACAATTCTTCGTTCAAGCTGCAACAAAATTAAAAGAAACGGTTCGAAAAAAGATAATAATTGTGGAGTTGTGGTTGGTTTTTGCACCAAGACAATGCATCGGTGCACAGAGCAATTTCGGTCCGGCAGTTTCTAGCTGACATATGAACACCAGCGCTCGGACACACTCCGTACTCATCAGGTCCTGCTCCATATGACTTTTTTATTTTACTAAATTTAAATGTTTGCTCAAAGGAACCTAACTGCCAGTCAGCTGAAAACACGCACAAGAAAACAACAGAATTATTTAAACCTGTCTCGCTTCAGGGGATGCTATGAGGCCTGGGAGATTTGTTTGGAGCGATGGTAGTTCCGGTGGGAATTATTTCGGACGGGATGACATTAAGATACAATTTCGTTAATAAGATATTTTTTAGACTAGCCTCGTTATTTGAAACACACAACACATATATAGTCCAGGTCTATATTGTTAGTCAAGGAATCTGTAAACATTTAACGGATTTTGACACTTGAGCATATGGAATTCTGCAATCCCTCTTGCTAGTTTTAATTATGTAGAGTAGTGTATTTTGCGTGATGTGCATTTGGAGTAGGCTCTGTTTTTTTAATTTATTTTTTTATTTTGATAAAATTCTTTTAAGTTCTTTTATGTGCGAAAGATAGTTTATGTAATTAGATAAATATTTTTCGCCGATCAGACGGCCTGACAAACAGAATTCTGTCCATGGACACAACAAATCCATATCCTTCATTCTATACTTAATCATGAAATTTTGCAAAAGGACGCTCCATTTGCTACAGAAGATGGAACTGGTTTCATGGACTAGACAAAATAATGGGGCTGATCTCTTGGAACTATATACATACAAGAGATGATGGAGCGGTTCAGTAGACAGTGTAAGGAATTGTCACAGTTCAACAACACAAAAAATGACATTTTTAGTTTAAGTCTCTAAGCTTTGTCACATCTTTAATTACAAGGATAAGACTGGTGTAGCAGTAATGTTATAAATGTATGTTTAGGTAGTAAAAGTCAAAGCTGTCCCATTACAGGCATGGACAGGCCCTTAGGACTGCAGCAAGTTGAGACTCCCAAAATTTCTAGGCAATGAGCACATGAAGGTGACATAGTCGTCAGCCCTGCGCAATGGCCGTCTTTGCCCCCTATGAGATCTCGCTGGATATTTAGGTAGTACCCGATTACATCTTGATTCAATTAGCATATTTCCTGACTGAGGATTTTCATTATTTTCCTAACTTCCCAAGACAACATCAGGACACAGCTGCCTCCTCCGAAATTCCCATGTACTCATCTCTCATGATCATGTTGTATCCAACCCCCTTGCATTAATGTAATTTCTGCAGTTAAGCAGTGTATTTACATAACCTTAGAATCAGTCAGTATTCCATTATCATTTTCCATGTGAAGTCAGGTTATATAATAAGTGTGTGCGCGTGCGTGCGTGAGAGAGAGAGAGAGAGACTTAAATCCTTTAACCGAAATTAGTTTATAGGTCGGTGTCAGTAGTCACAGGTCAGTTCACTGACATATTACCCTTTGTCTGTTACAGAACTTCCGTGAGCAACGCATTGATGGCTCGTCACTCCCTCTGCTGACTGAGGACCACCTCACTACAACTATGGGTATGAAGCTGGGGCCAGCACTTAAACTGCGGGCAACACTGTCTCGGCGCCTTGGCCACTGTGCCATCTGCATGCATTGCATTCATTGCCACAATGTGCCCACCTCTATGGCTGCCATTGTTTCGCCTGCCCAGACACCACCTTCAGTACTCAGCACTGCTATTGGCAGGCCAAACAGCACTGGAAACTGAAACTTTATAGTGAACATTTCCCTTAATCTTCCCTGTGTTCACAGTTATGCCTGATCTCACCACTGACCACGACTGTGAACAGTTCCTGGATGTTTGCCTCACCAGTGTTGAAATTTGATTCTGCCGGTCATGACCAAGCCATTTTCCTTTCGTCTGTATCAGTACCAACTAAATTATATCATTCCAGTGATGTCTTTAGGAATCACATGTGATTTGTATTATGAGTAATTCTTATTTATTTCATTTTGAAAATACCTCCAATACTTGGACATAACAAATGACAATGATCATAATGATGTTCCACTCAACATGAGTTCTTTCTGGAAATGAAAGATGATTGCTACAGTGACAAGATGACCTGAAAGGCTGCAGCATGGTTTGACACACACATACACACACATGCATGATATGTTGTTGTATCTACTGGATGGATTGCGAGAAACTCTCAAGTACAAGTTACAGTCTGTAATTAACAATTAAAAGATATAGATCACAACCCCTTGTTGAATATAAGGAGTGAGTTTTGCTACTTTGAATAGTTTGAAACAAGGGACACACAGATCTGTGGTGGAATGTTTTGTGAAGTCAAGTTTCCACCTCCTGTTTGTCAGTTTAGTTTCCTTTTGGGTTCTGGTGATCTAAACTATGACTCAGTGATGAACATGTTTATGTATACAATAAAACTGTAAAGTATTTATAATATATGGTGCTATGATTTTTGGATTGGTTTACTTAGATACTGTCTGAAATTGCTCAACAGTTTAGAGACCACTGTATACCACAGATACTTTTAATAAAGAGAAACAAATGTAGATGCAAATCTAGACAAAGGCCAAACCCTGATCTCTGACCGAAGTGCAATATTGTAAAGATTTCTTATCAGTAATATATTTTGAGCTCATGGTGTATATTAATTGTCAACTCTTAACATTTTTTGTGTCTATGTTCTTTTATGTTCATGCCATTTCAGTTATTTTCAGAAGATGCAGCTATACAGCCAGATGATCTTGATACCCCACTTTGACTGAATGTGACAGAACACCCACGCATCATATTATTCCACTCTTAACAATTTAATTGTCTTTTTTAATTTTAAACATTCTAGGGCTGTAACAATTAATATATAGTACAATATAAGTCAAATTAATGAATCACTTCTTCATTAGCCTATTGGATTTCTTTCATTAAATGGTTAAGCTGCTGAATTTAAAGGTGTGAATGTAAAATTTGACTAAAACACACGTGTTTCAGTGGCAAATCCTGTTCCAGAGGTTGCGTCTAGCAGAACGGTACACTTTCGCGTGGCATACCCTTGTGCTAGACCTGACCTCCAGATCAGGATTTGCCACTGAAATGTATACATGTATATGAATTTGTATGCATAGAATATAGAATGTTATCCATGAATTTACTGGTATACGTGTTACGATGGATGTGGATGTCCATAGAAAGTGTACATATGGCAAATGTGCACATTTACCAAAATGGCTGGGGAAAGTGCATATAATTGTACATCATAGAAAGATTAGGTGCATTTAGTGGTATATGTGCACATGTTGTGCATAGTGTTGAAGATTGTGAACAGAACTTTCTGGAATGAGCAATAGATTACTGCTGGTCACTGTGCAAGTTCAGTTGGACCTTTCTAATCCGAAAGGTTTGCAGAAGTTCAGCAAATGGTCACTGAGACATATGTTTCTGAAAAATACTGCATGACATTATTTGTGCTATTCAGTGGCGTAGCTAGTCTTCTGACACCTTGGGCAAGCAATTACAATGGCCACCCCTAACAGAAATTATGAAATTAAAAAGTTATGATTTCAATAAATTCTACTTTACATTGGCACGATAATTTGAAATTTCTGAGTGCATGAAATCATTGGCAACACCACTCACCCCCCCACCTCCACCATGCCCCTATGCCCCTAATGCTATTCATACTTTGTATACTAAATCCCTTATTTAAAGCTATGATAATATTCCCTTCTGAGTTGATCTACTCAGCTTAGTTACGTAGACTAACGAACACAGGCCATGCCAGCATCTCCAGTAATGATAGTTTCATGTATATTCTGCAGTTTGTGGGTCCTCAAGTAAAGAATTATGTATGAGACTAGAGTGGGAAGACAATTTTCGTTGTGCATGCACCCTGTCAAATGCTTCTCTGTTTGTTACAGATTAGACTAGAGAATCGTTTAAGATGCTCTCACTTGCATTTATTTGACAGATGTGTGTCTTGCATTTGCACTGTTTATATGTCTGACTGTCTGATTATAATCGCAACCTCGGAGCTTCTTTTTCTACAGCCACTAAAGTTTTTAAGTTTCATCATTTGTAGTGTTAACACTCTACACAATTCTTCAGAGCACAGCAACAACTGTATTTCAGCATAATTTATACTTTCTGTTTTGAACTTAGCTGATAGAACTGTTCATCTTCAGCTGATACTATAACAGCCAGAATACCATAGTCATGGGATCTCCTCTTACTTGATTGATGTGTTGTACGTGCAGCTTCATTGTGACAGTGACAGTTCCTGCAAGGTATGCAAGTTTTCACATTCATACTCATATTATTTCTTTGTTTTGTGTGCCAGTTTCATGCTGGAGTGAACACTGTGACAGTCCTCATGAACCTGGCCAGAAAGCATTATCAAAGATGTAAGGATAGGTTTAATTTTCATGCTCTTCTCTGTCCCTATGTATAACCTTGAAAATTTATTTCACCTCATAGTATGTCTTTGTATGTTGTATTTTCTTTTCATAGTCTTGAATGATGGTATTGCAATTCATGTCTATGATCACTTTGCAGAATAATTAGTACACTGGAAGTACTGCAGATGTCTAATAGACGATCTACAATAACTTCTGCGTTCTTATTTATTAGGGCTTGAAGAATGACAGATTTGGATAATCTTGATATACAAAAATAAACTGTCACTTAGATTATTCCAGCAAATTGAATTCTTATTTTCTCTTCCGATAATGTATCACTCTGTTCCTACCACAATGAACATCACTTATCTGTTATGTGTACAGGATCAAACTTGTCACCAGTTCTGAACAAAACAGAGAATACATGTACCTGTGGTATGAGAGGATATATTTGTGCTGATCTCTGATACGAGTGATGTACTTTTTTGCCTGTAGTCTATGGCAACTTTTGCTTTTGCCTACAAGATTTCTCAAAATAAACACACAGTAAACACGTCTGTGCAGTCAGTTTATTTACTTCTTCACAATACTTTACCTTGTACATAATACCTCCACTTTTGTTTGACAAGTACTGTATTGTCGCAGTAGTTGAATATATCACCATCTGTCAACCAATTCTTGTGCACTACACTGTGTATAACAAATCACATCCTAGTTTCCACTCATACACGTTTTTATGTCTACTGACACCATCTTCAAGGAGCCCAGTCTAACTGTAATTTCTTCCCAGCACATCAAATGATCATAAGCACTTGTTAACTGTCTGTTATAAGGTCCTTATTTGTAATCACAGATGTTCAACTTTGTATGTCATTAAAGTTCCTTCATTGATGTGTATGTCTAGTGAAACAGTCAGGAGGTAACAACACAGATGTGCAACTTTTTAAAAACAATCAAAGTTCTTCAGTCATACGATGTGGAGTAAAATGGTTAAAGGTTAAAACAGGTAAAAACACTTAAAACACCGATATTTAAAATCAGGCTCATGTAGAAATGGGAGTGCATTGTCATCTATTTTAGTAACATCTTTTGTATTTTAGTGGCGATTATGTACCATCCCAGAATGGGTGTAGTCCAGCAATTTTGCATTGTTACTGCATCATGTGTGTGTTGGGTATGCTGGCTCAGGTCCCATAAGCAGAAACTGGGATGTGATTTGGTATACAGAGTGTAGTGCGCAAGAGTTGGTCAATAGATGATGATACAGAACATGATGCATGGTACACATTACATTAAAAAAAAAAGTAGCTCAATATGTCCAATATTGCAAGTTTCACAGCCTTGTTGTTCGCATTGAGGTACACCTAATAGTGAATATGCCAGTACTCCCAAATGTCCTTATTTACTCTAACATTTATATGTGCAGTCCTTTTTCATTCAGAATGGAGCACTGCAGTTAGTTGCATAAGTAGCTATGCAACAATGATATCATCTTTTCTACAGTGCACAGTCATGCATTAAAGTTCATTCCTTTGTATATATGTACTCCATACATTGCTGTGCTTGTGGCATATTGGCCCGTAGTACATGCCAACATACACAAAATGTTGCTATGATTGATGGTCTTAAATTGTACTGTTGCTAAAAGAAGAATCATGTGCAACATACTAGTATGAAAAAATTTTAAAGTGCATTTTTTTGTGCTTAAAGATAACACGCATTTTAAAAGATTGACAGCTTCATTATTCTTTTATGTGTTCATGCAGTTCAAGGAACTCGGACGGTGTGGGGGAATTCTTCACTGCCTCATAATTACAGACATCTTGAAGCTTTCTTGGTGACAAGATTCAATAAAATCTTGGCTTGAGAGTCATGTCAGGTGGGTCGAATACACCATTGTTTCAGTGGGCTCAGAACCTTGCTGGTACAGTCTCTGAAATGATGCTATGTCAGAATCGCTGGACATGATATAGCCCAAGAAGATTTTATTTAATTGCACTGAAACTGTAGTACAGTTCAAACCTTAATATGCACTCACCTCTTAGACATTATGTTCAGTTGGGCATGACACAAAACTCTTGTTATTTGAAATATACATCACGTATATTCAGTAGTCGGGCTAGAATGTGTTGACTGATCGTACTGTCAAGTTGTCATGGAGGAGGTGTCCCTGTACACACCATGAAGCCATGCAGGGGGAGTGGAGGTACAGCTCAACACAGTCTTAATGTCTAGCTGGAGGTGAGTGGTCAGCCTCTTGCCCTGGTCACTTTGTCCCACACAGGAGAAACCCTCAGTGTCCACTGAATGGGAGGCTGGGTAGGCCTCACAGCTGGGACTTGAATCCCAGATCACCCAGCCTGTAGCCTAGTCATGGTTTGAAATGAATTGTGATTTACAAAATCAACTCCAACAGTACTAAATATTTATAAAGTGTTGTACTTAAACTGGTTATGAAACTGGAGAGGTTGAACTGACCACTTCCCAATACAGAATCTTTTGCAGAGTAAATGCATATCAACAGTTGCCAGCACTAATGATGAGCAACATGTGAAGATAAATAAAAGAAAATATTCTTGTTCCCTAGTCTTATAAAACTTTCGTTGTTTATGTCACAATACAAATAAAATATGTGTACTTACTTGTTGGTAGTTAAGTTGACGGATACATTTTGTATCATATAATTCCAACTATGCAAATGTTATGTTTTCAACTGCTGTGATAATGTGTTATATTTATATGGAATGAAAGTACATTCCTGACTGTGTGCCTTATGAAATAAACTAAAACTGTAATTATGTGATTATTTTCTTTACTAAAATGATTATCAATCACTGATACTTGTACTGTTATTGATCTATAGCACATTGTTACAGACCTATCATTATACAAGATGCTCAAAAACAATTACTTAAGAAACATTGTGTTATAACAAGTAGGTTCATTTGTTACAATTTCATAACGTTGTTATACTTCCATTTATGGACAAGACTGTCATGCTGCATTATTTAGTTAATAATAATGGTAATTGTGTTGGTAGTTCTGGTGGCTCAACTGATGTGTCTGAACAAAGCAGAGGATTTTAAGGGTCTTAATGTAGTTACTACTACTACTACTACGGGTTAGTTATTTATTTACTGTGTTAACTGTATTTTTATTTTTCGGTCTGAAAATTTAATCAGTATTGCACTTTTCATAAGGGATCCAGAAGCAAAATAGTTACTGTATTGCGTACGATACTGTGAGATTCGTACATGTGTTTTTTTTTAACACTGTGTATCACAGTCTTGTGATGTGTATTTGGCTATCTAAATAGTTCAAAATCAAAGTTCTTAACAAGGGTTTTTATCTCAATCAAATCTTATTCATTGCTGTCACTTTCAGTTTTGGTGGTAATTTTGTACATTTCGTGGCTGCTTTAAGTTCAGATAATTTGGAAGGTCTAATTAAAAATATGCAGATCAGCATCTGGATCCTGATCATCTTACTGGCTACAACGTTTTGACTTTCTGGAGTCAAAGCTTTTGTCCTTGTAGCATTTTAATGTACTGTATTACTGGAAAGTTTAATCACTGCAATGAGAGTATTTTGTAGAATTAAGTTTCCTTTGCATATTTTGTAGAGGTTATAAAATATTTCTCATCTTTGAACATTTGCTTTAAGAGTCCTGTTTAGTACTTAATTTATGTTGAAAACTAAACAAACTACAAGGCTAGATGTATATAAAATTATTAATTGAGCCTAATTATCATCTCATCACACTTGAATGTATGATAAATAATTTCATAGGGAATTTCAGTGGCTTATTAGTTTCAGTGAATCTGTGTATTAGTTACAGTTACTTTTGTGTAAAAAGTGATGTCTTACAGCACTTAATGTGAATGAAGAATGATACAAATAACAGGTAATAAACATTAACAGAGATGAGAGTGCCTTGTAGATAAAATGTATTCTTTTATATAATTGTTTGTTTCTGTCTGTCTGTAGATGCATATACTGTATGGAAAGAATGGAGGTGGTATAATGTTTCTGAGTATATAATCTGATGTGGTGTAATGTATTTTTTTTTTGTTAGGACACTATTCACAAATAAATCATAACAACCATTCAAAAAGTCATGACCACAGTTAAATCTGATAATCGTCACTCTGTACTGTCTTGTTTGTCTGTAATGGACTTGCATGTCTGTGAATTCAGAATTTGTTTCATTTTTTCATCTGTTCCTACTGATGTGTAAGGTAAGGTGTTATATGTGAAACAAACCGCCTGAAAGCTATGAATCTCACACTAATTAATATCCAAACATGTTTAAGACCGACCTGATGGTGGAGACAAAACAGTCTTTGAAATGTTGGATATGAACTCCACAGTCATATTACTGACTGCCCAGAAAGCTTTGTTGCACATAGATGGCATGGTCTGTGTAGTTTTAGGTTTCATATGTTCAGGTGATCATCGTGTATTTTTTGTGCTACATGTGTAGAGTGAATTCTCAAAACTGCATACAAAAGAAAATATTTTTTAAGATATCAGCCATGCCCCCTAGCCATATAATACTAGAAGTTCAAGATTCCAGATTCACTATTCATATTGTGATCCTCTGTGTTATGAAGTCACTTCCACCCTGAAGATGGAGACAGCATGTTCCTCTGAAATGTTGGTAACCACATATGAGATTGCAGTGTCATAATCCAGAAGACAAATTTTAATTTTCACCCACCTGAAATCTTCATATGTGAAATGCACAAATTGTACACACGTTTATTAAGAAATGAAATCAGTGGCAGTAAAGGAAAGATGCTGGGAGGTTGGGGAGTATTGACAGGGAGAGAGTGTTGAATTGAAGAGTGGAGGCAGTTGGAAAATTGCCTAAAGAAGGCACAATGGGATTAACATTTGTTACATTATGTGCAGATTATGTTTAAAATGTCTAATAGCTTTAATTGCTGGTCCCAGTGGCCGCGCAGCCTAAGGCGTAGGTCTACAGCCGCTCGCCTGCTGCAATTGTGGGTTCAAATCCCACCCAGTACTTGGATGTTTGTGTGTCGTCAGGTAGAGGTCTGTGCGACAGACTGAGCATTCGTTCAGAGGAGTCCTACTGACTGTGGCACGTCATCGTATGTGATCATGAAACCTCGCAAGTGAGGAGGCTAAAGCCCGCTAGAGGGCTGTAAAATACAACCCCCACCAGCGGGAGGAACTTTAATTACAGTTCATTAGTGGCATGCCCAGTGAAAATTCAACAAGAACATTTGCAAATGACTGTCTCCAAAAAGAGAACTTCATAGAATAATTACATTGTTCCATAATTGAAAAAGCTAAGTTTTTCTTTGATGGCATGAAAATAATTAGCAATTGCACATTCATTGAGGGCTGGATGTGAACTTTTAAAGAACCAGCATGTGTAGGAAATATCTAAATGGAATCACCCTGAATAGTGCAGCACAAGTATGGGAGCAAGGACAAAAAATTACCTGTAAAAAGTTAGGTCGGTATATGTACTGTCTAATAATCTGACACATTTCTTATCCAGGGAGTGCAGAATTAAGGAAGTACTAGGCACAACATTAAAATACCAAGTCTAGTACATGAAGTTTAAGTTAATGATTTCATAGTATTTTGAATACAAAAAAATCTACATCTTGTTTGAAATTCAATGAGAATTCACACTGTAACTTTTAAAACAGTGCAGCAGCATTTCTAGAGGGTGTCTTGTAGGCATGTATAGAGGAGTCATTTGAGGCTGTGTTATAAGCTGCATGCAGTATACTAATTAAAATTTTCAGCAATAAATAAATTATATTCTGCTGGCATTTACAGTTGTTTTCAGATGCAACTGTGTAAAGTTGTAATTAACACCATAAAGACGGTAAACCAGATAAATGTTTAAGGAAGTGAGAGGATAAATTTGTAATGCTTCTAGAGACTCCTCTTTAACTCTTTCAAGTGAAGTACTTTCATTTTAAAAAATATATATATATATATTATTTTCTTTTTGGATACACAATCTGCGTTTCAAATGAACTTTCCTCTGATTGGGTAGTAATTTGTGATTTCTAGCAGCTGTGTGCCAGATAAGCTTTGTGTGTTGACAGCACTGTTTGCAAGGTTGTATGAAATTGTGTGCCATGTGGAGAGAAGTCATTATGGCTAATTGATAATGCCAGTCTTGAAAGTGGGTTTCCATGTGTTCACCATGCAGTGTGTGTAGGAACATATATACCTGCTTCGTGGCAAGCTGGGCAATATAATGTCAGCAGTAGTGAAAGAGTATGTAGGCAATACCATTGCAAATCACTGAGCACCTGGTGTAGGTGTATATCTAACCCTTACCCTCATTTTCAGGCTGAAATTTTTATGAAATATCTGAATACTCATGATGTTGTGGAGACAGGAATTAGCTGCCATCATGAGAGGAATGATGCTGTAATATGCTATCCTAAATTAGAACTAGAAACTCAACATGTTTTATGATGTTGATGACTTTGCAGCTAGGGTCAGGAGCTCAGCCAATAGGTGTGTGCACCTTGTTTTTCACGCAGTTGCTGTTTGGTAGGATCGATCCAAGACCACTATTTAGACACACTGCATGCTAACACGTAAGGTAATCACTTCATATCACTGTAGTGAAAAAAGTTAAGCTTTCCTTGTCCACGCCATGAAGGCATATAGGGGGAGTAGAGGTATAGCTCCACTCATTCTTTACCACCTGGAAAGAACCACAGTATGCATGGAATGAGAGAATGGGTTGACTCCATAACTGGTCTGGATGTTGTAGAGAATAGAAAAAATCCCTTGCCTCTATTAGGATTCACAACTTGGACCATCCGGTATCACTGCAGTTGGTATTTGTGTAATGGTCGATTAATATTTCACTGTTCCTGTGAAGTAATAATATGAGCACTTTACAAAACTGTAATATTCACTCCATATATTTTCCACACATCATATAAGACAAGCTCTTATTCAGTATCACAGCAGAAATGTTTTGTAACCCGACACTCAAAAATTGTAGTACAATGCTACAGCAAATGAATTTTAGGTCCGATGAGATTCTTGTCTTCCATAATTCCCGGGAACTATATGATTGCCCAGTGTTAGAGTCCAGCCTCACACGCATAATTTTAGATCAGAATAGTACATGACAGGAGCCAGAGTAACATAGTAGATATAGCAAGTAGGATAGGGACTGGGGTATCGAATCCCGGTAGGAGCAAGAGCTTTTTCTCCTCCAAAACGTCCAGCACGTCTCTAGGGCCCACCCACCCTTCTATTCAATGGGTTCTGGCTCATTTCCTGAGGATACAGTGGCTGGGGCATGGAGTTAGCCACTTACCTCATCTAGTACAGAGGTTAAGAATGAGTGGAGCAATACCTCTGCTCACCATACATGGTTTCAAGGCGTGGACAGGGAAAACACTACCTTTACCAGTACTTGCAGTGACATTCAACCCTAAATGTCACATTACTCGCTAGATACATCTTCCACGCACAAGTCTTTTTCTCTACCATCTGTAGGGAAATTCGTACACCAGCAACCCACATGTAGACCAAATTTTGCCGAAGTTAACCGCAACACATATAAGGTTAAGCAGTCCTCGCCTAACGCCTAACCTATACCCTTCTCGCACGGTAGGATTGAAACCAGCGTGACATACTACAAATAGCCTAACATCTAACATACACCTCTCATACCGCGGGAGGGAAGGCCGCTAGAGTACCCACATCTACCCCATGCGTCATCCATAGGCACAATGATATGACGCCAGCGCCGAGGACAAACTGCAGAGGAGGCGAAAGTGGCCAAAACTCGGATGACAGACGCTCCCGTTTCATGTTGGCAGCACTGTGGCCCCAAGCGCGAGCGTGGAGTCCCCTGACGAATTGCAAACACGGCAATGAAATTTAAAGACAGATCAACGAGTCTCTGAATCACAGAATCTTTACACCTTGTATTTTTAGCTGCCGTCCTGGCCAGGCTTCCTGACTCGAGGTTGGCTATGAGGGTGGTCACCTACAGAAGGGTAGAATGGGCTATAGACTCTTTTGCCCTATACAAAAGTCCAGGGGTAGATGGCATAACCCCCGTCTTGTTGCAACAGGAACGGGAGGTTGTCATCCCTTACCTGGTCAAAATATTTCGTGCCTGCCTGGCGACTGGCTATGTTCCAACCATATGGTGACAGGTAAGGTGGTGTTTATACCTAAGCCCGGTAGGAATTCCTACAGCGGGCCTAGGGACTATAGATCCATCAGTCTCACATCGTTTCTTTGTAAAACCATGGAGTTGCTGGTGGGTAAGTATCTAAGAGACGAAGCACTGGCACTTGTGCCACTGCATCCTAACCAACATGCTTACCAGGCTGGTAAATCGGTGGAAACGGCTCTTCATCAGCTCATTGTACGGGATGAGGAGGCGCTTGACCAGCAAGAAACAGCCTTAGGTGTTTTATTAGATGTAGAAGGCATTTAATATTACCTGCTACGATTCCATGAGTGATGCTCTTGTCAGGCATGGTCGTGAATACACCATTGTGCGGTGGATTAGGGCAACCCTGGACGGCAGCGTGGCTGTTGCGACCCTCAATGGGGTTTCCGTGGGGCCCGCGATATCCAGGGGTTGCCCCCAGGGAGGTGTGCTGTTACCACTTCCGTGGTGCCTGGTGGTAGATGATTTACTTACCAGGCTCAGTGGAGGTGGTGTATTTATCCAAGGATACGCAGATGACATGTCTTCTCGTGGTGGGTAAATTCCCAGACACGGTATCAGGGCTCATGCAGTGAGCCCTTTTAACCTTAGAGACATGGTGCAACAAGGTCGGACTGTCAGTCAATCCCAATAAGACTGGGCTCGTTGCATTTACCAGAAAAAGGAAACTCCAGGGGTTCTTTGAACCACAATTCTTTGGGGTTAAATTAAGTCTCTCGGGGCCGGTTAAGTACCTGGGTGTTATTCTGGATTCTCAGTTGACCTGGAGAGAGCATGTGGGGATTAAAGTGATGAAGGCTCATAATTTTTTGTGGGCCTGTAGGAGGGCGTGCGGGGCGGAGTGGGGTGGGGTCCGAGACCAAAAGTGGTCCACTGGCTCTATGTCGCCATCGTTCGACCGACCATCTCCTTTGCATCCTTAGTATGGTGTGCTGGCTGTCAAACGGCTAGTGCCAAGAAGAAGTTAAGCAAAGTACAGAGACTGGCATGCTCAGGGATAACGGGAGCGATTCGCACAACTCCTACTGGTGCTATGGAGGCACTCATTGGCCTCCCTCCGCTGGATCTGGTGATAAAGGTGGAGGCGAGTTCGGCGGCACATCGCCTCTAGAGCTTGGGGTGTTGGTCTTACTTTCACCACCAACAAGGACACAGTTGCATACTGACTCGACTTCAGAAGTCTGATCCCATATTTAGTATGGGGGTCGACGTTATGAAGCTGGTCTTTTATCTAGAACCCAAATACAGGGTCACTATGTTAGCTAGAGAGAAATGGGCCAGAGGCCCCGGGACTCCTTCTGTGGTTAAAGGGCTCGTCTGGTTTACGGATGGGTCCAGGACTGCGGAGGGGACCGGGGCGGGGGGTCTATGGGCAATCTGCAAATAGAAGGCTCAGTATCTCTAGGTAAACATGACGCAGTCTTTCAGGCTGAGGTATATGCGATACTAGCCTGTGTTCATGAAACTGAAACTCAGGATTGGCCAGAGAAATATGTTAGTGTTTGCTCTGATAGCCAGGTGGCTCTGAAAGCGCTTCAGGCTTGTAAAACAACGTCTCCATTGGTACGACAGTGCCAGCAGGCGTTGAATGATACGTGGTACGTACACAGAGACGGGCTCGGGCATTGATTTCTGGCCCTAATCTGGCTACAGGGGCTCGATTATTGTCCTGTAATAGGACAAAATCCAGGGCTGTTATTGGCCTGCTCACTGGACATAACACCTTGAGAAGACATCTATATGTAATGGGGCTAAGTAATAACCCCACCTGCAGGAATTGAGGCACTGAGGAGGAAACCTCAGTCCACATTTTTTGTGAGTAGGAGGCCCTGTCCTCACTCAGATATACGTATCTGGGTTCCTTCTGTTTGGACCCAGAGGACATTAGGGTGCTAGGTATGGGAGCCATCTGGAACTTTGCTAAAGGAATAGGGCTCCTGTAACCTAGTACAGAATATGAAGCACAAAGAGCCTGTTTTAAGGCCTAGGTGCTTCGGGCCCGGAAGGGTTCGAACCCAAATTCCATTCAATTCTATTCTACACCTTGTATTTATTGTAAGCGATTCAGGTACGCACATTTGGCAGAGTTCATGGATTGAGTTTCCACTGCAGGAACGTCGTGTCCCAAGTACAATTTTAGCGTAAGGTTCAGAGTTGCAATATAAAAATGGAATTGTGCTGAGGTTGCAGTTTCAATTTTCATTGCAGAAAGGAACCGGATGCTTTCATGTTTGTTCTGTAACGCTCTACTCTGTCACTTCCATCTTTGCGCATCGGTATTATGGCTCATTTGTTCCGCTTACGATTTTCCATAACTTACACGTGAACCTGTGTGCTTTGTGCCTTAATTTGTTCCTGAGAGTATGTGTGGTGAGAGGTACATTATAGAATTTGCTCTTCCACTGTTTAAATTAGGTGTAACTCCGGGTTTCGATTTTATTTATAGAAGTTCATAAAGTTATTCCACAACAGATATTGAACGGTTGACAGTCATGTAAGTGCGTTTGTCACGAAGAGTGTTAAGTGTTAATGATAGTACTTCCTGGCGTAACAGCCTTCTTGGTAATACTGAAGTTGTGCTGTTGTCATGAAAAATGACCTGGAATATTTTTTCCACTCCCTCCCCCCAAAAAAGCCCACTGTCTTGTTTTGCATGACTTATACTTTCTTGTACCCAACTTCCTGCCCTCTATTTCACATTTTTCCGATACACAACCTGTAAAGTCAAATAAAAATATCTGCAGGACTGGAAGCAGCCTGTGGGTATACATTTCTGCACTTCGTATTGATTTTCATTACACGAACTATTATGTCGGTGCCAAATTGTATTTCTGTAACTGCACACAGGTGCTGCCACCTTACGTTCGGAAAGCTGAACTCGGTTTAGTGGAGCTGTGCTCGGTTAGGGACAAGCAAATTACGTAGTGCGATGCTAAGAGGTAAGGGAATGAATTCCCGATATTTGCCGCATGTGCTGCCACCTTCATTCGACAGTGGCCGGTTCCGGTACGGCAGCTCGGTCAAACACGCCACGGATCGGAGATATTATGTTGGTACGAAACGCTAGCTTAGATTATTCTGTCAGGTATAGTTTACTCAGCCTTTTTTTAAATAAATATTTAATCACGTCCGATAATGTGTGATATTTATACACAGTTTGTAAGTAAGCAAGCTTCGAGTTCAATGTTTATGGAATTGGTATGCTAGACTATTATGAATGATATATTAACTTCGGCTAGTTTCGTGAGATGGTTTGTAGCGTACATTTTCTTTAGATTCGTTGCTTGCGAATGTTGGGAATTGGTTTAAAACACGTAGGAGGTATTAAAATATGACGTATAGAAGGCTCTGGAACACCATTCATGAAAGCACAACAGTAAGACTTGTTTGTGAACCCTAGTGGACAATCAGACTGTGTTGCGTAGGAAGTCGCCTTAGAGAAACGTTGCAGTTGTTGCATTGTGAATATTGCTAGGGCTTCCGTTTCTTGAAATAGTTTTATTTGAAAGAAAGTTGAATAGATGAAAACAATGTGACGTCATATATGCGTTCATGTGGTGGAAAGATGATCATGTGTAACACAGATCGTATGTGTAGTATTCCTGAACGTGTAATGTTCCAGCGTGCGTGCTTATGATCCAACGATGGCTTACGCGGTGCAGACGTTACCCGTGTTGTAAGTGTTGTTAGCTGGATAGAAGGGGATCGTAATTGTTTAATATGAGTGACTGTGATGTTATTACGTTGTCATCGGACGACGACACGAATTCGTTGTGCCAGGTAAGGTGGTATATGTAGTGATTTTCGAAATATCAGAGAGCTAGTGTCGCGGAAAGCTACTGTTAAACGCCACCAATGGAATTGTTCAAAACATAACTACTTGCGCGCCGCTCAAAAATTGAATTTGTGAGAATTTTCGCTCCCCATTTACCAGGATGGTCAGTTATGTTTTTAATATCCAAGTAATTTGCCCACCAGTTAACCCTTTAAAGTCGAGAGGTGGTTACTTTATATATCACCAGTTTTAACATTCAGAAGTAATAATTTTTGCCTACAGAAGGTAATTCTATAATTTGTATGGATTTCAGAACCAGCAGTATTAACCGATGATTTTTTAATGGTTACGTGTGCTTCATGTACCGTAGAAACAGTTTTTAAATATTGGATTTGTTGTGGGTAGAATGTCACTTGTACAGGTTGTTATCCGAGTTTTCAACATGTCAGAGTTGTGCGATCGATATTAAGTACTCACCTTGACCCGAATACTTCCATTACCAAGTGGATAAGTGGGCTAAGTTTGGGGACCTTCAAACAATGGATTGGAGGACAGTGAATAAAAATGTATTTTGACATTTCTCCCTTCCCATTATTTGGCCTTGCATAGCTCAGGCAGCTCACTTTGGAGTCCCTGGGCAGTCCACATGAAATTTTTGGTGGACAAAATAACGCGAGGATAAGTCTTTCACCAAGTATTTCGGTTTTCCCCCTGTTATTATCCAGTAACACTGGGCTTGGTGGACAACAATTTGAGCAATTTCTGTAGCTCCTTATTGTCACTTTTTGCAGGCGGTTGTAATAAAGCAGTGATTCCCTAGAATAAAAGTATCAACAAGTTAAAACTGACTTTGGGAAAATTCTCTGTATGAGGATTTGTAGGAATTGGACTTTTCAGTACTTTTAAATGAACCTCTGAATACACTCTATGGTCGGGAAAAAGAAATGAAAAAAATTGGGACAGTAGTGAAATATTTTACTCTATTACTTCCTGTAGAATTATGGACTCCATTGCACTGGTAGTGGAATTCAGACCTTAAAGTTAAAAAACAAAAAAAGCTGAGCAAGCTTTACCGTCATTAACTACCACGTATGTATGCCAGTGTATTTGTTGAGTGCATGATTGAGTGAGCATCATATCAGCAAGTTGCAAAAACACCGTCTCAGTTGAACTGCTTGTAGGCCTATTGACCTTTAAACAACCTACATTCACATCTGATACTGCATGTAAAACCACTCCTAGAAATTCCTTTTATATGTCTAGGCAACAAGGATGTTCATTGCATTTCTAAGACGTGCTGTATAATCTGTGTTTTCTTCTCCAAAAGTGCCATTTATTTTATGTTTCTAAATAATACTGCTATTTTTCATATACCATGTACTATAATTTAAATACCAACCCGGTCTTGGAAAGGTTAACCAAAGGAAGGGGAACATGAATGAAAGGTGTATGTATCCATAACATCCATGTGCTATGTTGTGTATAATATTTACATTACATAGATGACTATTGGGTATGTCACACATATTATAATCATATTGTATTGTGTGCCATCAGAAGAATCATTCAGCTTCCTGCTATTGCCATGAGATGTGGCTGAACACAGACATTGTGTCTAATTGAAACATTTTTTTTGCCAACTAAAGATTACGTTTTTCTATTCTTGTTCCCCCCCAGAAAAGTTGAGGTCCTTCAGAAATTCTGTTTCCTCTCATTTAAGAATGCATCTGGGTATGTCATCACTGTTACTGTCATTATTCATTTATCTGTCTGCTTTCTTAAGCTACACTGATTTATTTTCAGGATACATCTTCGAAGAAAATTTCAGAACACAAACGTAAATCACAAGACAAGTCAGAAAGGAGAGAGGCAGGTGAAGGTGATAAACATTGTAGTAATAAACCACACAAGAGGGTAAGTGAAGGATAAAGTGATTTGTTCTTGTTCATGTGATTAACCTGTGGAAGTTGGATGTATGATAAATTGTTTGTACTACTGAAACCCATTCATGGCCCTGCTGTGGCACTGTAGCATAGGGGCACTATTGACTCAGTAAACACTTTCAGACATATGTGTAGCACAATGCAGTCAACTGGGTGAGCAATTGGTATGGTTAACATTATAGCACAGCTTTAAGATAGTGTGCTTGGTGTTGAATCCATCCAGATGGGACAGGGTGTTATTTATTCAGTCCCTTGCCTGTGAAGGATGTCAACCTGCTAAAATTGATAATTGGATGTGATGCTTCATGTGTGTTGAAGATAAAGTGAATTTGCTCCATATGTTTCAAATAAGCGTGCGGTAAATGTTGACGTACCAAGATTGTGAAGGCTGACACTGTTGCTAATGTGGATAACATTGCTTGATCTTCATGTTTTCCATATTGTCCATACGTTAGACAGTTTCTAATATTTTTTTGCACCTTTGTTAATAACATTGCCTGAGTGGAAAAGGACGTGTTGAACCATTCATTTCCTGTCAGTGGAATTCATTATCAACATCAGGACTGTGCATGCAATCATGCAGTATCTCGGATATCATAAGGTGCATTTTCTTAAGTGTCCCATGCCAACTGACACAGAAACACAGGTAGCATCACATCAGTGTCACTAGAGCATTCCCATTCCTAACATACTGGGGTGATGTCCTTACCTGGTGATTGTTTTGGACATGAGACATTGTGTCACCGCTTTGTGCCCATGATAAAAACAGCATGCGTACCGTGAAAACACCTAACTTCATCCAGACCAAATGAATTCAAGTCACAAATGTCTGCTGGTACAGTGGTGCTGTCATTGTTATTTGACACTGAAAGACCCCGTGCTTCTGGCCTTTGGATCATGTAATGACACAACAAATGCCAACCATTACTGTCAAACTCTTCACACACTGCATATCAAGATCAAGAATAAGTACCTGGTGAAACTCATTGACAGTATCCTGCTGCATGACACTGCCTGCCTACATGTGGTCTAGAGTGCAGGACCACCTGAATGCCATGGGATGTGCTGAATACCACCTGGACTTATTATTATTTATTATAGGTATTCAGCCCTTGGGCCGGTCTGGGCAGAGACCAGAGCTCAGTCAGGTGACTGGTATGGCTCTGGTACGCTGCATCCTGG
>JGI20166J26741_11874473_pt1 | contig 20184 bp, 14 predicted proteins | sample TergutCu122P5_FD_26741 | JGI IMG/M metagenome (IMG submission 26741)
CCAGGCGATGGCGGCGGCCGGGCTCATCCCCACGGCCGACGGGGCCGACCAGGCGGTGACCACCGACTTCGCCTGATCGGCCCGCCGCCATCCCTTCCCGGCCACCAGCCTGACCGTCGAGTCCGGCGGAATACTCCTCCGCCTTGGGGCGTTGGTCCTTCGTGAACGATGCCATCACCCCTGCGGGGTCGGCGCGGCCCCCACGCCGTCGGCGTGGGGGCCGCGCCGACTCGCCCGGGCCTGACACGAAGGGACCTACCACGTGGTCACCTCCTGTTCGAACCACCCCGACGCCAACCTGACCAGTCCAACACCCCACGCGCCCCCGCCGTGGTTCGGCGACACCGCAACCGAACCGGGCCGATCCTGGTCACCCCCGGAGCACTCGCCGCTTCGAGCCTGTGACTGGACCGAGTTGGCGCTCCGACCGCGTGACTCCGCCCGAGACTGGATCGGGCTGCCGGACTCTCCGCGCAGCGGGGCCGCGACCTGGACCCATCTGCCGCAACCGTCCGCCAACGAGACGGCCAAGGCCGGGGCCCCTCCCCTGAGACTGGCTCTCGACGGGACGAACGCGCCGCCTCCGCCGTGGCAGGGCCACGAACCGCTTGAGCGGGACCGGAACTCGCCCGCCGAACCCGTCCTGGCGTGGGCCGCCCGCCCCCGCCGGTCCTTCGAGACGCGCCGCGACGGCCCATTCGCCCTGACCGAGGTTGACGAGCCACCCCGCATCACCGGCTTGTCCTACGTCCGGAGTCTGTCCCTCGGCCGGCTGGCCGACGTCCTCCTCTACCGCGCGCAGCGGTCCTCGCGGCCGGTGGCCGTCAAGGTCTTCCACTCGCCCCCGTCTTACGACCAGGCAGTGTCGCTGGCAGCCGAGATCGACGCCTGGGCCGCCTTGGGCCACGCCCAGGTCGTCCGCCTGCTCGGCACCGGCCTGACGTCCGACGGGCATTCCTACGTGGGCCTGGCCTACCACCGCCAAGGTTCGCTCGAGCGAGCCCTGCACGAGGGACCCTTGCCCCCGCGCCAGGCCGTCAGAATCGGCCTCAGGGTGGCCGAAACCCTGGCCGCGGCCCATCGGGCCGGCCTGCACCACCTCAATCTCAAGCCGTCCAACATCCTGCTCGACGACCGGGGCTGGCCCGTCTTGACGGACTGCGGCCCGGCCATGCGTTTCACCACCGATCCGTCGGGCGCACTGACCTTGCCCTGGACCCCGCCCGAGATTGTGGCCGCCACCTCGCCGGCCGACGGCCGGTCGGACCTCTACTACTTGGCCGCGACTCTGTGGCACCTCCTGGCGGGCCGCCCGCCGTTCGAGTCGCCGGGCGGCGACAACGCCCCGGCCGCTCTGACCGAGCGGATCCGGCACGGGCGGCTGCCCGCGCTCGGGCGCCCTGACGTGCCGGCCGCGCTCAACCACGTGCTACGGGCGGCCTTGGACAAAGATCCGGCCCGCCGGCCGGACGGCGCCGCCGGTTTCGCCCAGGCCCTCCGCGCCGTCGACCACGCCCTGGCCGCGTGAGGCATCAGGAGGAGGAGACGGCCCGGGGTCGCTAGACTCTGGCCCCGTGATCGACTCCGACAACACCGGCCACCCCCTAGCGCCCGAAGTCTGGAATGCCCTGCGCCAGGTGATGGACCCGGAACTGGGACGGTCGATCGCCGACTTGGGCATGATCCCGCAGTGGGCGATCGACGACGCCAACCATGTCACCGCGACGGTCCTCCTGACGACCGAGGGCTGCCCCCTGCGGGCGCGCATCGTGTCGGACGTGGAGGACGCCGTGGGCGCCGTCGAGGGGGTCAGCGGCGTGACGGTCGACGTCGGGGTCATGGACGACGAGCAGCGGGCGGCCGCCCGGCGGGCGCTCGGACTGGGCCCGGGGCGCGAGATCGCCTTCGCCGGGGCCGACGGCCCGACCCGCGTCATCGCCATCGCCTCCGGCAAGGGCGGGGTCGGCAAGAGTTCGATCACCGCCAATCTCGCCTGCGTCCTGGCCGACCGGGGCCTGAGCGTGGGCGTGGTCGACGCCGATCTCTTCGGCTTCTCCATCCCCGACCTGTTGGGCGCCACGGCCGAGGACCGACCGACCGCCGTCGAGGGTTTCGACGACCTGCTGCTGCCGCCCGTGGTGCGCGGCGTCAAGGTCGTCTCGATGGCCATGTTCCTGCCGGACCGCGAGCAGGTCGTGGCCTGGCGCGGGCCGATGCTGGCCCAGGGGCTGCGCCAGTTCCTGGCCGACACCTACTGGGGCGACCTCGACGTCCTGCTGATCGACCTGCCCCCCGGCACCGGCGACATCGCCTTGTCGATCGGCCAGCTCGTGCCCAGCGCCGAGATCATTGTCGTCACCACCCCCCAGACGACCGCGGCCCAGGTCGCCGAGCGGGCCGGCACGATGGCCTGGCGGATGAAGCAGAAGGTCATCGGCGTGGTCGAGAACATGAGCTACTGGGAGGGTGCTTGCCCCCACTGCGGGCAGCCCCACCGCGTCGACCTGTTCGGCCGCGGCGGCGGTCGAGAGGTGGCCGCCCGGCTGAGCCAGCGCCTCGGCTACGAGGTCCCGCTCTTGGCCGAGATCCCCTTGGAGCGTGATTGGCGCGCCGCCGGCGACATCGGCGTCCCGTTGGTCACCGTCGACGCCGAGCAAGGGTCCGGCGCCGCCATCGTGGCCTTGGCCGAGCGCTTGGGACTGCCGCGCCGGGCGTGACGTCGGGGCCGATGGGTCACCCACGAGCCCGCCGACCAAGCCAGGCCCACGCGGGCGGCGGCGGCCAGCCCCACGAGGACTACCGCTTCGTCTGTCCGCCCTGCTCCGCCGAACGATCAGATTCGGCGCCCAGCGGCCGGAACTCCGCCCGGGCCGTCAGCCGGTACTCGGCCGGGCTCATCCCCGACTCCGCCCTGAAGACGCGGGCGAAATAGTTGGCCTGCCTGAAATCGACGGCGGCGGCGACCTTGAGCACGGGCAAGTCGGTGTAGACCAAGAGGAGGCGTGCCCGGCGCAACCGGCGGGCCATGACGTAGGAGACGAAACTGTGGCCGGTCGCGGCCTTGAACTTCTTCGACAGGTGGCCCGGCGTCAAGCTGAGGAAGGCGGCGGCCTCGGTCAGGGAAAAGGCCTTGGTCCACCGCCGTTCGATGACGTTGAGGAGATCCTGGAAGTCGCGGTAGCGCTTGGGCCGGAGCCGCTCCAGCCCGTCGAACACGGCGATGACCATGGCTTCCAGCTCGGTCTGGACCTGGAAACGGCTGGGCTGGCCGGGCCGCTTGGCCCGCTCCGTCGCGGCCAGGTAGCGGAGACGGTCGGCCTGGCCGGGACTCAGGGCGTCGGCGATCTCCACCAGGCTGTCCTCCAGCCGGGCGACCTCGGCGCCCCTGTCCGGGCCTGGCAGCCTCCAGACCGCGTCCAGCAGGCCGTCGAGATCGTCGAACGCGGCCGGGAGATCCCCCTCGTCGCAGTCGTCCCGGAGGGCCTGGACCGATCTCTGCCGCCTCCGTTCGGGCCCCGCCGACGACTCTGGGGTTGGCGCCCTGGGCGGCGTCGGGCTCCGCCGCGCCGCCGCTGCGGCTTCCGCGACCACCGCCGTGGCGGCCGATCGGTTGGCCGCGGGCGAGTCCGTCGTCCGCCCGACCGGTCCATATCGGACCGCCCGATGTGGTGATATCGGCCGGCCTGTGGCCACCTCAGCACCGGATAGGCGAAGATTGCCCGATCCGGCGTTGGTCGTTCGCGGCATAGAAAGACACCACCCTTCCAGGAGCCTGCCCAAGACCGCCGAGTCAGGCCAGGACGTGCCGGACGGGATGGGACTCGCCTCCCACGTGTTGTGGCCGTCTGTGACAGCCAAGAACCTCTGGGAGCCGATTGCACCCGACCGGCGCGCCGCAGCCGGACTATGGTTCTTCGGCAGATTCCCAGACTAATCGACCGCTCAAGGGCTGGCCGGGCGAGACTGGGGCCCGTCGAGCCAGCCCGTGATCAGCCGGTAAGCGATGGAGGCCGGGCCCGGCAGGAGAAGCTGTCCGGACGCCACCGCCTCGGCCACCTGACCCCGGTCGAACCAGGCCGCTTCGACAATCTCGCTGCCGTCGGGGTGGAGGCGCGTCGTCACGGCGTGGGCCCGGAAACCCAGCATCAGCGACCGGGGCAGCGGCCAGGGCTGGCTGGCGACGTAGTGGAGGCCGTCCAGCGCCACGCCGACCTCCTCGGCGATCTCGCGGTAGACCGCCTGTTCGACCGACTCCCCCGCCTCGACGAAGCCGGCCAAGACGGAGAACTGGCCTGGCCGCCAGTGCGGCTGGTGGACGAGCAGGAGACGGTCCTGATCGTCGGTCACCGCCACGATGACCGCCGGGTCGGTCCGGGGAAATAGGTCGAGCGAGCAGCGGTCGCAGCGGCGCGACGCCCCAGCCGCGGTGATCCGCGTGGCACAGCCGCAGGTCGGGCAGAAGCCGGCGTCCTCGTGCCAGGCCACGAGGGCGGCGGCCGCCACGACCATCTCCGCCTGCGCCGGCTCCAGCAGAGGCAAGGCCCGGCGGAGATCCAGCCCGACCGGGTAGTCCAGCCGGTCGACGAAACAGGCGGTCCCGTCGGCCAGCCCCAGCAGCAGGTGGCGGTCCGGGGCGAAGGCCAGGCCCGTCGTGGGCCGGGTGACGAGGTGGGCCACCCCGGCGAACGCCGTCGTGGCCGAGCGCCAAGCCCTCGGCCCGTCGATCAGCCACGGGCTGTCGTCGCTCTGCTCGGGCTCGACCTCGACGCTCGGCCCGCTGCCCAGGCCCATCACCACGCCTTGGGCCCACAGCCGGCTGACCGCGACCGGGTCGCAGCGCTGGTCCCTCTCCAGCCGGTCGAATCGGCTGGGCTCTGCCCACATCTCCACTGAGCCTCCCCCATCGTCCTCATAGGCCGAGCGCACGTCACCCTGGTCAGGCACCACGCGCGCGGCCACTCACTGAGACTCCCCCATCGTCCTAGTAGGCCATGCGCATGGCCTGGCGGACTTGGGCCAGCGTCCGGTCGGCGATGGCGTTGGCGCGGGCGTTGCCGTCGGCCAGCACGTCCCGCAGGTACCCCGGGTCGGCCACCAGCTCGGCCCGCCGCGCCCGGTGCCGCCGCAGGCGCTCGTTCAGCGCCTCCGTCACGAGTCTCTTCAACGCCCCGGCGCCGCCGTCGCCGACCTCGGCCGCCACCGCCTCCGGCTCCCGGTCCTGGGCCAGGGCCGCCAGGTTGACGAGATTGGACACGCCCGGCCGGTTGTCCGGGTCGTAGGTGATGTGGCGGTCGGCGTCCGTCACGGCCTTCTTGATCAGCCGCGCCGTCGTGTCCGCGTCCATCCCCAGCTCGATGACGTTCCCCTTCGACTTGCTCATCTTCGTGCCGTCGAGGCCGAGGATGGTGACGGCCCGCTCGGCCAGGAGGGCGTCCGCCTGGGGAAAGACGGGCCGGTCGGGGTCGGCCCTGCCGTAGCGCTCGTCGAACCGCCGGGCCACCACCCGGGTCTGCTCCAGGTGCGGCAGCTGGTCCTTGCCGACGGGCACGACGTTGGCCTGGCAGAACAAGATGTCGGCCGCCTGATGGACCGGATAGGTCAACAGCAGGCCCGACATCGGCCGACCGCCCGTGGCTTCCGACTCAGCCTTGACGGTCGGGTTGCGCCGCAGCTCGGCGTCCGTCACGAGGCTCAGAAAGGGCAGCAGCAACTGGTTGAGGGCCGGCACCGCCGAGTGCGTGAAAATGATCGAGCGCGCCGGGTCGATGCCCGCGGCCAGGTAGTCGGCCACCAGCGACCAAACCCGCTCGGCGATGGGGCCGACGCCGTCGCGGTCCGTGATGACCTGGTAGTCCGCGATCAGCACGAGCGTGTCGACGCCTTGGTCTTGGAGCCGCACGCGGTTGGCCAGCGAGCCGAAGTAGTGGCCGATGTGGAGATGGCCCGTCGGCCGGTCGCCCGTCAGGACGCGGAAAGCCTCCGGGTGGTGCCGGATCTCGGCCTCGATCTCGCGGCTGCGCCGCTGGGTCTGGGCCAAGGAGGCCTCCGAGTCGGCCAGAGCCAAGGCCTCGCCGGCGTCGCCGTCGTCCGCGGTCATCGTTTCCCCTTCCCCGACTGGTCGACACGCCCGAGGCCGCCCGACCGCGGCCAGCTGACCAGCCGGCCAGTCGCCGCACTTTACCGCACCGGGGTCAGCCGGGCCCCGTCGCGCCCTCGGCCGCGGGTTCCCGTCCCGGGGTCGTCGTCGCCAAGTCGTGCCGCGTCCCCGTCAGCTTGGCCCGCAGCCGGGACCAGACCTCCTCGGAGGTCGTGCAGGCGCCCAGCGGGTGGCCCCGCTTGCCCAGCCCGTGATAGTCGCTCGACCCCGTCGCCAGCAGGCCCAGCCGTTCGGCCAGCCGTCGCAGGGCCGCCCGCTGGTCGGCCTCGTGGTCGGGGTGATCGGCCTCGAGCCCGGCCAGCCCGTGCTCGGCCACCAATTCCTCGATCCGCCGGACGGTCAGGCGCTCCTGGCCGCCGCGGGCCCAGGGGTGGGCCAGCACGGCGAGGCCGCCGGCCCCCACGACGAGATCGACCGCCCGGCCCACGTCGGGGGTGAAGCGGCGGACCCGGATGGGCCCGTCGTCGCGCAGCCACCGGGCGAAGACCTCGTCGCGGTGCCGGGCATACCCCCGGGCCACGAGGGCGTCGGCCACGTGGGGCCGCCCGATGACGGCGTCGCCGGCCTGGGCCCGCACCTCGTCGACGGTCAGCGGCAGGCCCAGCGCGGCCAGTTGGGCGAGCATCTTCGGGATGCGGTCCCGGCGCCCCTGGCCGATGGCGGCCAGGTCGGCCGCCAGCGCCGGCTCGGTCGGATCGACGCCGTAGCCGAGCACGTGGACGGCCCGCCGGTCCGTCGCCAGCGCCCCCGGGGCCTCGCCAGGCACGGGCTCGTGGGCCGACAACTCGATCCCCGGCACGACGACCACGCCCAGCCGCCGGCCCGCCGCCACGGCTTCCGCCCAGCCGTCACCACTGTCGTGGTCGGTCAACCCGACCACGTCGAGGCCAGCTTCCCGGGCCCGGGCCACCAGGTCGGCCGGCCGGTCGGTGCCGTCGCTGACCAGGGAGTGGGTGTGAAGATCGATCCGCATCGGCCTCAGGTTACTCAGATCACTCGCGCCGAGAAGCCAAATCGCCGGTCCGACCAGGAGGGGAGACGACCCCCACCGGGCCCGACGCCGTGCAGGTGACCAGATCACCCCTCCTCCACGAGGGGAGACGACCCCCCCAGACGCCCCGCTGCGCCTGGCCGGCCGCGAACCCGCCACGACGGAGGAGAGCCCAGTCTCTTGGGGCAGCTCAGGCCAGCCGCAGCCAAAGGGCCGCCGCCGCCTCGGCCTCGTCGATGACGGCGGTCTCGGCGCCCAGGTCCTGGGCGTCCTGGAGCAGGGCGGTGGCCAGGAGCGCGGCCCGCCGGTAGTCGCCCCGGTAGCCGACGAAATCGGCTTGGACCCGGCGGGCGGCCAGGGTCGTGGCGTGGGCGGGGCCGTCGATCGAGGAGAAATCCGCGATGATCGTGTCCAGATCGGCAATGGCCTGGTCGAACTCGTCGCGGTCGCCGCGCAGGCAGGCGACGGCGTAACGCGCCCGGACGGTGTCGGTGTGCGCGTCGCCGAGGAGACGTCGACGCCTGTCCAGGACGGACTGGGCCAGTGTCAGCGCCTCGTCGGTCGCGCCCGCCCGCGCCAGTTCCCAAACCAGCCGGTACTCGTCGCCCAGCGTCGCCGGGTCTTCCGGGCCCCGCTCCGCCGCCGTCTCCTCGGCCCGTCGGCGCCGCTCCGGCAGCAGGCTTTCCGCCTCGTGGCGGGCCTGTCGGCGGCTGAGCGCGCGGAGCTGGCGGACGATCTCCCGCCGGGTCCCCTCGACCAGTTGGTCGATGGCCTCGCTGGCCAGCCGCGAGGCCAGCTCGGGCACGTCGTGGTCGCCCAGCCGAGACCGCAGGGCGCGCGCCCGCGTGACCACCTCGTGATCGGGCCCGAGCGCCCCCTCGGTCTCCGCGATCAGGTCGGCCAGCCAGTCCGAGGCCTCGGCGAAGGCGGCCACCAGCCCGGTCTCGAAGCCGTCGATGTCGATCAGCCCGGTCCCCCTCTGGGCGATGTCCTGCCGCAGCGCCACGAGGGCGCGTCCGTCCGCCAGCCGGGAGGTGGCCGAATCGGTCAGCCATTGGGCCACCACCAGCCGGGCCGACAACGTGGCGGCCGCTTGGGGGCCGAGGGCTTCGGCGAGGTGCTCGGCCACCTCGCGCTGGGCTGCCAGGGCGGCCTCGGCGTGGCCCTGCCGCCAGAGCAGGGCCGCCCGCTCGGCGGCCTCGCGCAGGCGGCGCGGGACCACGTGGTGGTCGCCGGCCGCAGGGCGCGCCGCATCGACCGTGGGCGCGACTCGTCGCCCACCCACCAGGTCCCTCCACCCCACGGCTAGTCCTTCCCCTGGGCGGGAGCGCGGCCGCCGCCGCCCGTTTGACGCCCAGCTTAGGGGCGCGCTCACTTCCCGGGAGGCCGCCCGCCGCCGGTGTCCGCGGTTCGCCCGGCCGATCAGGCCAACAACGACCGCACCGCCCGCAGCGCGACGGTCAAAGGTGCCAGTCCCGGAGCGCTGTCGCCCAGTTCGGCCAGCAGCTCGGCGGTGTCGAGGGCGGCCGGCTGATCCCGCAGGAAACGCTCCAGGGCCTCGCCCGGCGTGGCGGCCAGCGTCACGATCCGGTCGGTCAGGGCGGTCTGGGCCGCCGCCATCTCGTCGCGCAGGCTGGCCCGCGCGCGCATCGTCCAGCGGTCGGTCTGGGGCAGCCGCTCGACCTGCTGTTGCAGTTTCTGGATGCCGAAGCGTTCCCGCACCAGGAAGAAGGCCTCCGCCACCTCGTCCAGCTCGCGCCCCCGTCCCGCCGCGATGCCGACCATGCCGAACAGGTGCGGCGTGTAGACCGCCACCACGGCCGACCGGGCCAATGCCCCCGACACGCCGCGGGCCCGCCAGTCGGCCAGCCCCGTGGTAAAGGCGACCCGCCCGCTCTCGGTCAGACAGTCCGGCAGGCACTCGCTGAGGCGCTGCATGGGCCCGGCGAAACGCTCGATCTCCGCCTTGATGTCGAGCGGGCGGGGCCGGTTGTGCAGCATCCAGCGGGTGCCGCGCTCGACCTCGCGGCGAAAGGCGAACCGCACGGCCGACTTGGCCTCGGCCGGCAACTCCGAGCGGCGGACGGCCAACTCGGACTGCCCCGAGCGCAGGACCGACCGGGCCACCAGTTGCGCCCGGATGACGTCGGCGGGGCCGGCGCCCGTGTCCGAGTGCAGCTGGTGGTAGGTCGCCACGCCCTGAGAGTCGACGAAACGGTTGACGGCGACCGTGGTGATGATCTCCCGGCGCAGCCGGTGGGATTCCATCTCGGCCCGGAATTCGTCCCCCAGCTTGGCCGGGAAATACGTGGTCAGCCGGTCGGCCACGAAGGGGTCGTCCGGCAGGTCGGAGGCCAGCACCAGGTCGGCCAGGTAGATCTTGGTCCAACTCAGCAGCGTGGCCAGCTCGGGGTTGCTGAGACCCTGGCCGTGGGCGATCCGGTCGGCCATCTCGGCGCTGCCGGGCAGGAACTCCAGGCCGCGGTCGACGTAGCCGGCCTCGACCAACGCCGAGATCCAATCCTCTTGCAGCCCGGCGTGCCGGGCCGCCTGGACGTCTTCGTCCGCCAGCGCCAGGTTCTGGTCGGCGTTGTGGGCCAGCACGTGCTCGGCCACGTCGTCCGTCACGGCCGCCAGCAACTCGTTGCGCCGCTCGGCGGTCAACCGCCCGGCGGCTTGCGCCGCCGCCAGCAGGATCTTGATGTTGACCTCGTGGTCGGACGTGTCGACGCCGGCCGAGTTGTCGATGAAATCGGCGTTGATCTTGCCGCCGGCCCGGGCGTACTCGATGCGCCCCAGTTGGGTCCAGCCGAGGTTGCCGCCCTCGACGGCGCAACGGGCCCGAACTTGCCCGCCGTTGACGCGGAGCCCGTCGTTGGCCTTGTCGCCGACCTGGGCCGCCGTTTCCATCGCGCCCTTGACGTACGTGCCGATGCCGCCGTTCCAGAGCAGGTCGACCGGGGCCTGGAGGGCGGCGTGGATGTACTCGTCGGGCGTCAGGGCGGCGGCGTCCGTGGTCAGCCCCAAGGCGGCCCGGGCCTCGTCGGTGATCGGGATGGCCTTGGCGTCACGCCCGTAAACGCCGCCGCCCGCCGAGATCAGGCCGGCGGCGTAGTCCGCCCAACTCGACCGCGGCAGCGCGAACAGGCGCCGGCGTTCGGCCAGGCTCGTGGCCGGGTCGGGCGTCGGGTCGACGAAAACGTGGCGGTGGTCGAAGGCGCAGACCAGCTTGATGTGCCCGCTCAGCATCATGCCGTTGCCGAAGACGTCGCCCGACATGTCGCCGATGCCGACGACGCTGAAGTCGTCCCGGTCGGGGTCGATGCCCAGCTCGTGCAGATGGCGCCGGGCGGACTCCCAGGCGCCGCGCGCCGTGATGCCCATGGCCTTGTGGTCGAAGCCCTTCGAGCCGCCGGAGGCGAAGGCGTCGCCCAGCCAGAAGCCCCGCTCTTCGGCGATGGCGTTGGCCAGGTCGGAGAACGTCGCCGTCCCCTTGTCGGCGGCGACCACGAGGTAAGGGTCGGGGTCGTCCAGCGCCACGACGCCGTCCGGGGTGACCACCGAGCCGTCGACGATGTTGTCGGTGACCGACAGCAGGGCGGCCACGAACTCCTGGTAGGCCGCCTGGCCGTCCGCCAGCCAACGGGCGCGGTCGGCTGTCGGCGAGGCCGCCCGGCGGGCGATGAAACCGCCCTTGGCGCCGACGGGGACGATGACCGCGTTCTTCACCATCTGCGCCTTGACCAGGCCCAAGATCTCCGTCCGGAAATCCTCGGCGCGATCCGACCAGCGCAGTCCCCCGCGGGCGACCGGGCCGAAACGCAGGTGGACGCCCTCGACCCTGGGCGAGTGGACCCAGATCTCGAACCGCGGCCGGGGTTGGGGCAAGACCTCCAAGTCGGCGGTCAGGAACTTGAAGGCCAGCGACTGCCGGCCGCCGGCCAGGTCGCAGGTGAAGGCGTTCGTCCGGACCAAGGCCGCGGCCACGGCGATGAGCGCCCGCAGGATGCGGTCGTGGTCGAGGGAGGCGACCTCGCGCAACTCCTCGGTCAGCGCCGCCAGCCGCTCGGCAGCGGCGTCGCGGCGGGCGGCGGCGGTCAGGGCCGAGCTGGGCCGGCCCGCCCCTGGGTCGGCCTTGGTCTCGATGACCTCGACCAGCGCCCGGGCGAAAGCCGGGTTGTCGATCAGGGCTTGGCGCATATAACTGGTCGAGTAGGGCAGCCCGGCCTGGCGCAGGTAGTGGACGAGGGCGCGCAGCCAGGTCAGCTGGACCCAGTCGAGGCCCGCCGCCGACACCAGGCTGAGCAGCCGGTCGGAGTCCGTCCAGCCCCGGTAGCTGGCCTCGAACGCCCGTGTGAAGCGGTCCCGGTCCTCGCCGGTCCAGCGTTCAACCCCCGGCAGCAGGCAGAGGAACTCGTAGATCACGAGGTCGGCGCCGCGCAGTCTCACGTCGTAGGGTCGCTCGGCGGTGATCGTGGCGCCGAGGTTGCCGAGCAGGGGCATGACCTGCGCCAGCGTGACCTCGGCCCGGCTGAAGACCTTGAGACTGGCCTGGCCCGGAGCCGAGGGGTGGAGCGACAGCACGAGGGACGACTCGTCGGTCAGGCGGTTGAGCAGCTCCAGGTCGATCACGGCCTCGCCCGGGCTGAAAGTGTCTTGGTAGGAGCGGGAGAATTCGACGCCGCGCCGGTCGGACGGCCAGCTGTGCAACCGCTCGCCGAGCTGGTCCCCCCACGAGCGGGTGGCGGCGCTCAGGCTGGCTTCCAAGGCTTCGACATTGATCGAGACGGGACCGGCCCCGGCGGGCCGCGTGATCCGGAAGTAGAGCCGGGCGAACGGCGCGTCGGTCATCTGGGTGTGGCAGGAGACCTCGGTGCCGGAAAAGCGTTGCAGCAGGAGATCTTGAAGACGCTCGCGGGACGCCGTGTTGTAGCGGTCGCGCGGCAGGAAGACCAGGACCGTCAGGGTCCGGTCCCACGGGTCCGGGTCGACGAAAGCGCGGACCTCGTAGTGCGAGACGTCCAGGTCGGCCATGGCCAGCAGCACGGGCAGCAGACGGGAGGCCGTCTGCCCGAACAGCTCGTCCCTGGGGTAGGAGTCCATCAGCGCGAGAACCTGGCGCCCGCCGTGGGAGTCCTCCTCGTAGCCCGCCAGGTCGAGGATCTGGCGGTAGAGATCGACCAGGCCGGGGATGTGGACGACGGACTCGGTGTAGGCCGATGGTGTGAACAGGCCGAGGAAGCGGCGCTCGCCGATGAGCCGACCGGCCGGGTCGAACCGGCGCAGTCCGATGTAGTCGCGCAGGATCGTGCGGTGGACGCGAGACCGGACGGAGTCCTTGGCGATCACGAGTTGGGCGCCCGGCCCCTCCCCCACCGGTCGCGCGACGAAGGCGCTGGCCGCTGCGGCGTCGTCCCGCAGCACCCCCAGGCCCGTGCCGGCCACCGGCCGGTAGTCCTCGCCCACGACGTCGTAATCCCGGGCCCCGAGCAAGACGAAGTGCCCGTCGGCCGCCCAGGACATCGCCGAGCTGGTCCACCGGCTCTCCGGGTCTGTGGCCGTGGTCAGATCGGCCATGGTGTCGGCCAGGCGCTGGCGCATCGCGGCCGTGTCGTCGGCCACCAGTCGGACTTCCGCCATGACCTGGCGCAGGCCGTCGGCCAGGCGCGCGACGATAGGCTCCGACTCCTCGCCCAAGGGCGGGTAGACCTCGACCACGACCCACGACTCGTCGATCGAACCGGGCGTCTCGTCGGTCCAGCCGGTCAGGTCGCCGGCCTCATCGCGGCTCACGCTGAGGCGGGGGTGGAGGATCCGCCGGATGCTCCACCCCTGGGCCCGAATCTCGCCCGCCACGGAGTCGACCAGGTAGGCCAGGTTGTCCGTCACGATCTGGACCAGGCTGGAGGCGCCCAGCCGGTAATCCTTGCCCTCGGACGACGGCGTCACGACGGCCAGCAGGTCCGCACCCGGCGCCCGGCGGCGTCCCAGCTCGAGGTGGTCGCCGAGGCAGCCCGCCACGACGGGGGCGGACCAGCGCTCGGCGGTGCCGACGCGTCCGAGGTAGCGGCGCACGAGGCCCGCCACCTCCTCGACCGATTGGCCCAGGGCGACCGGCCGTCCGGCCAACAGCCGGGCCGCCGCCGCGACAACGGTGGATTGTTCGGAAGTGGGGGCGGTGGTCATCCGCACATCACCTTACCTCTGCAAGATCGACGGGTCGGAGCAGCGGTCCCGCCGTTGGAGACACTCTTGTTCATTTTGCCATGTTCCCTGGCGCCGGCCGCGTGACGAGACCGTCGTGGACGCGGCTGGTCCAGCGCGGTCCGCGGCCGCCCCCGCCTCGTCCTCCCGCCCCCGCCTCGCCCTCCCGGCGACGGTTGGCGGCGGGAGGGCGACTCACGAGAGAATGACCGCTGTGAAAATGCAGGCCACGTTGCGCTACGCCGCCACTCCCGAGGTCGTGTCCGCCATGCTCGTCGACCCGGACTTCCACCAACTGATCGGCCAGAACATCAAGGCCACGGCCTGTTCGACGACGCCGGGGCAGGACACCATCACCGCCACGTACCGGATCCCGACGAGCGAGGCCCTGCGAGTCCTGCCTGGTTCCGAGCAGACCCTGACCAGCCAATTGACCTGGACCACGCCTCTGCGCGACGGCCAACGCCGGGGGAAACTGACCTTGACCGTTGAACACTTTCCCGCCAAGTTCAGCGCGGATCTGTCGTTGGCGGGCGACGGAGCCGACACCCGCGTGGCCTACGACGGCGTTTTCCGGGTCAACATCCCCCTGGTGGGCGGCGCCTTGGAGAAGAAGGCGGCGGGATCCGCCCAGCAGATCCTCGACGCCGGCCAAGAGATCGGCGAGCGGTGGTTGGCCGACCACGGTCACTGAGGGCACCGCGCGCGGTGAGGTCAATTACCACGACGGTCGCCGAGACCGCTGATATCCCACATATTGAGCGATGGCTCACAACTAACCACAACATGTGGTATTAGGGCTCCACCACGCTTCTGCCCGCGAGGAGGGCAGGACGGCGGTTCGGTCGGACCGGTCCGTGGTCGCCGACCCGGCCGAACGGCACAGCCACGCAGGCAGAACACCAGCCCAACTCATGGTCTGTCGTGTCTGCCCTTGGAGGGTTCGCCGGGCGAGATCGGGCGCCCGGCGGGGCGTCGGACACGGCGCCGGAGCGCCGCCACGACGGCGGTCCGGCGGCCTCGCCGGACAGCCGCCTGGCCTGCTCAACCCACCAAATCAGGCCGCGACCGACCATTAGTTGTATGCCCCGCAGGCGGGAGTGAAACCCAGTCCGTAGAATGGACACTTGTGAAGGTCAGGCAGACATTGCGCTACGTTGCTGCTCCCCAACTTGTAGGCGCGATGCTGGTGGCGCCTGAACTCCAGCAGGCTGTCGCCTCGGCGCTGAAAGCGCCCGAGTGCTCCGTGGCGGCCTCTCCCGACGGGGTCACCACCGTCTTCGTGACGCCGACCAACCCGCTGCTGCGCCAGGTGGCCAATCCCTGGTCACGCCACATCGGCGAGTTCTCCTGGGTCACGCCGCTTCGAGACGACGCCCGTTTCGGCAACTTGACCATCCGGACCGAGCGCTTCCCGTCGACCTTCGAAGCCCGGGTCACGCTGGTCCACGAATACGGCGTCACCACGGTCGACTACGACGCGGACTTCTGCCTCAACGTCCCCGTCCTGGGGGAAGCCGTCGAACGGGCCGTGGCCAGCGCCACCGTCGAGCAGCTGGCCCTCAACCAGAAGCTGGGCGAGGACTGGCTGCGGGACCACGGGGTCACCAACCCGGAGCCTCCGCCCACGGTGTAGGAAGCTGGGAGAGCCCCCCTCATTGTCGGGAGAGGCCCCGCCGTCACCCGGCCATGTGGGGATACGCGACGCTCGTCGGGATGGTCAGCGCCTCCTTGATCGACCGCGGGCTCATCCACCGCATCATGTTCCACATCGAGCCGGCCTTGTCGTTCGTGCCCGAGGCCCGGGCGCCGCCGAAGGGCTGTTGGTTGACCACGGCGCCGGTCGGCTTGTCGTTGATGTAGAAGTTGCCGGCCGCCTGGCGCAGCCGCCTGCTGGCCCCGGCGATGGCCGCCCGGTCGGTCGCCAAGACGGCGCCGGTCAGGGCGTAGGGGCTGGTCTCGTCGACCAGGTCGATGACCGAGTCCCACTCCGTGTCGGGATAGACGTAAACGTTGAGCAGCGGGCCGAAATACTCCGTCGTGAAACCGGCCGAACTGGGGTCGGAACTCTTGACGATGGTGGGACGGACGTACCAGCCGTCGGTGTCGTCGCAGGTCCCGCCGGCGACGATCGTCGAGGTGGGCGAGGCCTGGGCCTCCTCGATGGCCCGGCGCAGCTTGAGAAAAGCCCGCTGGTCGATCACCGCCGAGGTGAAGTTGCGGTGGTCGCGGACGTCGCCGACGGCCAACCCCTCGGTGACTTCCGTCAGGTCGCCCACGATCTTCTCCCAGAGCGACTTGGCGATGTAGGCCCGGGATGCCGCCGAGCACTTCTGCCCGGAGTACTCGAAGGCCCCGCGCACGATCGCCGTGATCGTACCGGCCGGATCCGCCGACGGGTGGGCCAGGATGAAGTCCTTGCCGCCCGTCTCGCCCACGATCCTCGGGTAGCAGCGGTAGGACGCGATGTTCGCCCCGACGGTCCGCCAGAGGTCCTGGAAGACGCGCGTCGACCCCGTGAAATGGATGCCGGCCAGCCGGGGATCGGCCAAGGCGATGTCGGAGACGGCCGACCCGTGGCCGGCCACGAGCGTGATGACGCCGGCGGGCAGGCCCGCCTCTTCCAGGACATCCATGAAGACCTGGGCGGAGAACATCTGGGTGACGGCGGGCTTCCAGACGGCCACATTGCCGGTGATCGCCGGGGCCGTCGGCAGGTTGCCGGCGATGGAGGTGAAGTTGAACGGCGTGATGGCGTAGACGAAGCCTTCGAGCGGCCGGTAGTCGGTGCGGTTCCAGGCGCCGGGCGCCGAGGCCGGCTGGATCTCGTGAATCTGGCGGGCGTAGGCCACGTTGAACCGCAGGAAGTCCGCCAGTTCGCAGACGCAGTCGATCTCGGCCTGCTGGATGGTCTTGCCTTGGCCCAGCATGGTGGCGGCGTTCATCCGGGCGCGGTAGGGGCCGGCCAGCAGGTCCGCCGCGCGCAGGAAGACCGCGGCGCGGGCGTCGAAGTCCAGCCCGGCCCAGTCCCGCTGGGCGGCGCAGGCGCGGTCGATGGCGGTCCGGGCGTCGGACGCTGTGGTCTGGCCGACCCGGCCGAGCAGGTGGCGGTGGTCCGACGGCATCCTGACCTCGAGCGTCTCGCCAGCACCCGGGCGCCGGGCGTCGTAGAAGCCCAGCAAGTCGACGGGCTCGGCCTCGGCGTAGGCCCGCAGCTGGGCGTCCAGCGCGGCGCGTTCCGGAGAGCCGGCGGCGTACCCCAGAACGGGTTCGTTGACCGGTTTGGGGACAGCGGAAAGGGAATCCATGACTGCTGATCGTAGTCCGGCGGCCGACATCCCCCACCGGCGCCGGCGGCGGGCCCGGCGAGGGCGGCGAACGTGCCAGAATCCTGCCGTGCTCGTGTTCGTCCCGCTGGCCGCGCCCGCTTTCCTCCACCTGGCCGCCGGCCGGGCCCAAGGCCCCGTGGCCGCCTGGCGCGCCGTCCCCGCCAACCCGGGGCCTGGGCCCGGCGACGCCGACGAGGCTGAGTGGGCCGAGCACGAGGCCATGGTCAGGGCTTCCTTCGACGGGCTGGCCCGGTTCGGCCTGCGCCTGGTGATGGCGGTCGACCTGCCCCAGGCCGCCTGGCCGGGCGACGATCCGGCCACCCCGGGCCGGGGCAGCCTCGAGCGGCTGGAACCCCGCCACGTCACCGCCTTTTTCACCGACGACGTGGCCGACCTGGCGGCCGTCCAGGCGGTCGGGCGCGCCCTGGCGGGCAGGGCGGGCGAGCGGGCCTGGTCCGAACCGGAGGCCGAGGGCTTGGCCGACTGCGCGTTGATGTGGTTCGACGCCACGGAACTGGGCCGGCCCCTCGTGGTGGCGACAGTGGACGGGCCGGCGACCCTCGACGGCTGATCCCCGGGGCTGTCCGCCGGCGCGGTCGCGTCGGGTCCGCGTTATCCACAGGATTGAGTCGTCGCCTTGCCCGGCCACGCGGGGCTCGCCAGGCTGGGCCCATGACCGACTCCGCGCCCGCCTGCGCCCTTCTCCTCACCCCGACCCCGCCCAGCTGGCGCTGGCGCGACCACCGGCCCGGCGGCCCACCGCCGTCGGCCCAGCCGCCGCTGCCCTCGCTCGACACCCCGCCGCCGCCGGCCCAGGCCAGCCCGCCGACCGCCCCAGCGGTCGCGCCCGTGGCCCGGCTGTGGGCCATGGCCGTCGTGGAAACCCTCAGCGGCCGTCGGCCCCTGAGCCAGTTGGAGGGCTGGTTCAGCCCGGCCCAGCGAGACCTCCTGGGGCAGCGGTCGGCGGCCTGCCGTGCCGCCGGGGGCGTGCGCCTGTCCAGTTGGCGCGCCCAGTCCCCCCGCGACGGCGTTATCGAAGTCACGCTGACCCTGGCCCTGCCGGCCCAGGTCAAGGCCGGGGCCCTCAGCCTCGTGAACCGGGGCGACCGCTGGTCGTGCGCCGACCTGACCCTCGGCTGAGGTCTGGAAGGGCTCCCTCCCGGGACAATTCATTCCCGGTTGGCTACGGTTGGTCCCTGGGGGCCGGTTGGCCCGCCCCGCAGATCTCCGGCTCGCCGGACCGATGGAGGAGGCCGCATGGACACAGTCGTGCAGGGACGCCGTTGCCAGATCACCGACAGTTTCCGCGAACTGGTGAGCAACCGCCTGGACACGCTGGAGAAGTTCGTCAACCGGGTCATCAGGGCGGAAGTCCTGGCCGTCGCCAATGAGGGGCGACGTCAGCCGGACCAGGCCTTCCGGGTTGAAATCACGCTGATCGGCAAGGGTCCGGTGGTCCGGGCCGAGGCGGCCGCCGACGACAAGACGGTGGCCTTCGAGCGCGCCTTCGACCGGCTCAAGGGCCAGCTGCGCAAGGCCGCCGACCGGCGCCGCTCCCACCACAATCTCCGCGCCATGGACCGCGGCGCGACCGAGCCGGCCTCGCCGGAGGCCCCCGTGGCCGAGCCCAAGTCGGTCCCCGTCCGCACGATGGCCGGGCTGGAAGTCCACGGCGACGGCCCCCTGGTGGTGCGGGAGAAGGACTTCAGCTCGGAGAAACTGACGTTGGCCCAAGCGCTGGACGAGATGGAGTTGGTGGGCCACGACTTCTTCCTCTACGTCGACCAGACCACGAACAAGCCGTCCGTGGTCTACCGCCGCAAGGCCTACGACTACGGCGTCATCCACCTGACCGTGGTCCCGGGCTAGCCCGCCGCCGGCCCCGCCTCGCTGCCGGCCCATTCCTGCCGCCGGCCCCGTTTCGCTCGCCACCCCGTCTTGGCGTCGGCACCGTCGCTGGGCATCCCCGCTACGATGGGGGGGTTGAGGCAATCTGGCTGGCAGTGAGGTATTTCCCGTGGGTGTGGTAGACAAGATCCTTCATCTCGGCGAGGGCAAACAGGTCAAGAAGCTGGCCCGGATCGCCCAGCAGGTGTCGTCCATCGAAGAGGATTACCTGGCCATGGACGACGACGAATTGCGCGGCCAGACCGCCGATTTCCGGACTCGGCTGGACAACGGCGCCAGTCTCGACGACCTGTTGCCCGAGGCGTTCGCGACGGTCCGGGAAGCCTCGCGCCGCGTGCTCGACAAGCGCCATTTCGACGTCCAGATCATGGGCGGGGCGGCGCTCCACTCCGGCGCCATCGCCGAGATGAAAACCGGCGAGGGCAAGACGCTGGTGGCGGTCCTGCCCTCCTATTTGAACGGCCTGGCCGGCCAGGGCGTCCACATCGTCACGGTCAACGACTACCTGGCCAAGTTCCAGTCCGAACAAATGGGCCGTGTCCATCATTTCTTGGGGCTCGACACCGGCGTCATCCTGGCCCAGAAATCCCCGGCCGAACGCCGGGCAGCCTACAACGCCGACATCACCTACGGCACGAACAACGAATTCGGCTTCGACTTCCTGCGCGACAACATGGCCCTGACCCTGGCTGACTGCGTCCAGCGCGGCCATCACTTCGCCATCGTCGACGAGGTCGACTCCATTCTCGTGGACGAGGCCCGGACCCCGCTGATCATCTCCGGCCCGGCCGAGGACAACGCCACGTGGTACCCCGAGTTCGCCCGCATCGCCCGTGGGCTGGTCCGGGACGTCGACTACGAGGTGGACGAGAAGAAGCGGACCATTTCGATCCTGGACCCCGGCATCACGACGGTGGAGAGCCGCCTGGGCATCGACAACCTCTACGAATCGGCCAACACGCCGCTCATCTCCTACCTCCACAACGCCATCAAGGCCAAGGAGTTGTTCCACCGCGACAAGGAATACGTCGTCTCCGACGGCGAGGTCCTCATCGTCGACGAATTCACCGGCCGCACCCTGATCGGCCGGCGCTACAACGAGGGCCTGCACCAAGCCTTGGAGGCCAAGGAAGGCGTCGAGATCAAGGCCGAATACCAGACGCTGGCCACGATCACGCTGCAGAACTACTTCCGCATGTACCGCAAGCTGTCCGGCATGACCGGCACGGCCAAGACGGAGGAATCCGAGTTCCAGAAGATTTACGGCCTGCGCGTCTTGCCGATCCCGACGAACATGCCGATGATCCGGACCGACCAGAAGGACTACATCTACCGGACCGAGGACGCCAAGTTCACGGCCATCGTCAACGACGTCGTCGCCCGCCACGGGGAGGGCCAGCCCATCTTGATCGGCACGGCTTCGGTCGAGAAATCCGAGGAGCTGTCCCGCCGGCTGCGCCGCGCGGCGATCCCCCACCAGGTGCTCAACGCCAAGCAGCACGCCCGTGAGGCGGCCGTCATCGCCCTGGCCGGGCGCAAGGGCGCCGTCACCGTGGCGACGAACATGGCCGGCCGCGGCACCGACATCATCCTGG
>JGI20166J26741_11878918_pt1 | contig 20156 bp, 10 predicted proteins | sample TergutCu122P5_FD_26741 | JGI IMG/M metagenome (IMG submission 26741)
CTTGTCCATGTGGAGCAGCGTGTCCCGATAAGTGATGAATCCAGGTTGGAGGCACTGGGGATTCTACTTGGTTCGATGTATTGTGGTGTGGCGTGCGGAAATCAGTACACAGTGTGGCAGGTAGTGGTAAGCTGTGGAAAGGGGAGGGGGCGGTCTAAGGGTAGTAGTCGAGGAGGGTGTCAAAGATCATGTTGGGGAAGACAGTGTGCTTGTCATTGAGTTGGCTGTTGTTCACGGTTTCTTTGTGTATATGGTATCTTTCTAAGGTATTCATGTGGGTACTTTTGTGTTGGAAGTGTAGGACTTGCATGATTTCATTGATGGGGCCGAAGGGGTGTTGGTGCTCTGCGAGGTGTGAAGTGAAGCCAGAGGATTGGTGGTCGTGTCTAAAGGCGCGAAGGTGCTCCCGGTAGCGTTGTGAGAAGCTCCGACCGGTTTGGCCCACATACGCTTTCTTGCATTCGGGGCAAGTTAGTTTGTATAACCCCGATGCGGAGTATGTGTTCTTTGTGTAGGGGTTGTGGGTAAGGAGCTTATGGATAGTATTGTTAGTGCGGAATGCTATTTTTATGTTGGTGTGCTTGAATAAGTTCGTAATACGTGTGGTTTCTTTTCCAACATATGTGAACGTGGCCCATTTGTGTTTCTGGGGTGTTGCGTCATCTTGCGTTTGGGTGAATGCTCGTTTTTTGGGGTGTGTGTGTGGCCTGATGGGGAAGGAGTTGTTGTGCAGGATGTTGTGGATTGTGTTTTCTTCTTGGTTGTAATCATCTTGTTGTAGCTGGTATGTGTGTAGTCTGTTGTATAGGTATCTTACTGTTGCAAATTTGTGTTGTGGCGGGTGGTTGGAGGAGTAGGGGATAATGGTATCGGTGAAAGTGGGTTTTCTGTGTATTGTGATTCTTACGTTGTGTGGAGTTCTGTTTATGGATAGGTTGAGGTAGTTAATAGAGTCATTAAGTTCGGTTTCAACTGTAAAAAAAACCTAAAGAAACATATGAACTTCTGTTATGCCACAGCCAAACAAAGGATACTGACAAAATGTGGAGGGTCAATATTCTGTCTTATTTCCTGTTGCTGTAAACTGTAGGGTGCCACTATCTGTCAGAGTATTCTTGATCTGTGACAGGTACAGATTACACACTGGTCCAAAGTACATGTATTTCTTCTAATTACAACAGGCTAGAGTAAGAGAAAAATTTATGCAAATTTTATGCCCACTGTTTTTGTGAGGACTACCAGATGCCTTCAAAGATTTTGTGGAAATAGCTTATGGTGAACCTGCCTTGACCAGACTTCCCTACCTGGTGTCCATGTTGGAACTGAAATTGAAAGGTTTCTGGTTGACACAGCTATTTATAATCAAAATAATGTGTTGGCAGAATTGAGTACTCATTACTAAAGATGTGTTTTGCATGTGTTTACATAATTTCTGCAAATACCAAAAGTGTTTTCAGTCTGCTGGGGACTTTCTTGAGGGGTATGATTAATATACATATTGCTCTGTGCATCATTGTTTTTATTATTATATCATAATATCATTACGTTCTTGCACCACTGTGTATGTCAGAGGTACCTAATAAGAAGTTTTCAAACTTTGTTCTCTTTGCTTGATAGTGTTAGGGTGAGTCAGTTTTTATAATGAGGATGGGACATGGAGCAGGCATAACGAACAAGAAATATATACAAAATTCTTCTTGGAAAACAGCGTAGGAAGAGGCAGCTGTGGCAGGTAACTTGTGTAAGTTAGACTGTGAGAATGTTGACTTGGTTCATTGGTGATCGACGATACTGACTTGGTCCTATGGTGATACAACAGTAGCATATAATAATACCTACAATATCAGGGGGTTCTTACATATACAATCATGTGTTAATACAAGGCCATCTGTTGCAGTAACTGCCCTGTACTCACTTCTGTCTGCGGATTCAAATCCACCTACTATGGCTGGTAGCTACCAGGTTCTCAACTTCTCGGAGGAACAGATACAACAGTCTGCACTAGATCTTTGTGAAGTCTTGCAATTTGAATTCATCTTCACCCAGCCTTGCCAGCAGTTGGAAGCAGTCATTGAGGATGTTCTTACCCAGTTGAAATACAAGGAGATACTTTTGTGCAATGAGGTATGTTGCATGAGAATATGTAGCATGTCTCCACAGTAGTGTGACAGTGTGATGCCATATGTCATGCCATGTCTGTAGCAGTTTGACTGTGGTGCCTTCTGGCATGCCATGTCTGTAGCAGTTTGACTGTGGTGCCTTCTGGCATGCCATGTCTGTAGCACCATGTGATAGTGTGATGCCATGTGTCCTGCTGTATCTGTAGTGGTGTGTTATAAGTGCCTGTATTTTGCAGCGTGTGTACTCAGAGGACCACCAGAGAAGCATGAAGTTTGCCAGGCACTTAGATGTTGACACCAGCGACTCTGATGAGTACCAGAACATGGACTACTGCATTAGGCAAAAGTTTATGGTAAGTCACTGCTTTTTATGTATCAGTTAAAACTTTCTCACATAGGATCCCTTATCTCACTAAGAACTTCTAATGTGCAGGTATCACACGCAGGCAAGTGGACAGCCCATTGCAGGATTTGTGTCCATCCATCAAAAATGTTATTAACTGCCATACATGACTATGCTGCATTTACCCACGGTTTCTTTGTCAGCAGAGAGTTGGCACCCTAATGATCAGCAGGCATGCTGACAGTATAAATAGAGTGCTGATATTGCTAAAACAGGCTGAAAAATGGTGCAGTAGTTGAAGAGACCATGTATGTTACATCTCTCAAACATCAATGAGTCTTAAGTTTTTTGATTCACTGGCTATACTAATCTTATCATACGCTTGTCAGCATAGTGAACTGTGTAAAAGCCAGAAATTTCTGTACTTACAATTGCTGTGAATGGTGCGTAAGTAAAGCGTTAGTCTATTATATCATAAAATTAAAATTTTGGCAAATTATTTGAATTGTTACAGTCAGTTTGAAGTTACAGCAGATTCATTTTCAAATGGAGTTTCAGCTCAGGATGTCTATATCAGTTATGTTTTGTTTATGTTGGTAGCTTTATTTTAATCCCATCTGTGTATTTGTTAGTCTGCAAGGATGTATATTTCATCCTTACTGTGTGGAAGAATGTGTGTTTATCCCATTGTAACAAAATACCAGCAAGATATGAATTTTCGGGTAATATAATAATATATTTAGTTACATGTGTTTTGAATTTTCAGGCCTAACGTGCAAGGAGTTTAATGCAGTAGGTAACAGAATGTAGCTGTACCCTTTCAGTGCGTTATAGTACGGGACCATTATGATGTGACAGTTATGACACTACAAAAAAAGCATCCTTTTCTTAGAAATGTGTGTTATTAAGAGGGGGAAAAATCCAACTTTTAAAACACCTGGGCTTAAACTCATGTATATTAGATGAAATTTGAAAAGTAGTAGCTTGTATTCTTAAGGACAGACATCTCTCTATACACAAGTGTGTAAGGTTCTTATAAGCAAAACTAGAGTTATTGTTCATATGTACAATGGCAGTATGGACAACTGATAAGAGCTGGAATGTGGGGCTTTACATCTTGTACAGACAATACAGTACAGACAGATAATACCCAAAGAACACAGCCTACCTAATCATATGTGTAATTAAACTATTAATAATTTCTTAGCAGTTATACCTTACGTTACAGATTTTGTGCATGTTTGAAGCATGAGGTACTTCTGGCATTGATTATTAACTTTGTGGTCTTCTGGGATGTAATCTTGAAGATGGAGACAGCAGTCTCCTCTGTACATTTCTACCAAACTATATGTTGTCACATCCCAGAAGACTGTAAACTGAGACTTACACAACTGGAAAGAACAAGACCTCACATCTCCTAAAAAAGAGAGAGATTGGACTTAGTACAGAATATGCAAAGATAAGAGCTATCAGACTTCAGGGACTGGTGCAGTAACTTATTCAACAGATGTAATTGAATGAGTGTAGAGATAACAGACAATGTATGACCCATCTTCCGTGCGTTCCAGCTGGACACACGGGAGGAAGCTGTCTCGAGTCTGGAGTTTTACCACAGCCTGCTGCGGCCATTGATTGACGTATATGCAGTGAGTGCACTGGGGCTGCAACGACTTGTGGGCCGTCAGGTCACTGAACAAGGCTACTTGCAAGAATTGCTGCAGGAGATGAGGACACAGCTTAAGTTGGGCTTCGCTCATTATGGTGAGACCTTATGTTTTGAAAGTTCAAAACAGAATGTCACAGCAGTTACAAATTGTGTAGTCCTATAGTCACAGCAGTACAGACGGTCTTCAACTTTCGTACAACCCACACTTTTGTACATTATAAATTCTCGCCCTTATTTCGTCTTTTGTGCTGAATTTGGACTTAAGTCCACAACTGATTAACAGACATTTTAAGCTATCGCACAGTGGCACTGTAAAACTGAGTCCTGAACTGTATTTTATGTCTACTAAATGCCAGTAGAATGATCCCACTGGCTGCGCTGCCTAAGGTGGTGGCCTATGTGCTGCTTGTTTGCCGGAATTGAGTTTATAAATCCCACCAGAGGCATGGATGTTTGTCGCTTGTTAGTGTTGTGTGTTGTCAGGTAGGTCTGTGCATCAGGCTGATCACTCGTCCAGAGGAGTGCTACCGAGTGTGATGTGTCAATGGTGGGATTACAAGGCTACTTTACATGCTACTCACCAGTGAGTTCAGTTGCCAGCTAGTGAGTGAGCAATGCGTAAACTAGCCATGCCCTTTATATGTGCGAATGAAAAGACTGGACAGTTGGCTAGTAGCAGTTTAGTTCATCATTTAATATCTCAGAGATGAACTGAAGAATATTATTGTTTTATCACAAGGTACTTAACTGGCCATATCAATTACACTGAGCAAGTTTACAACCATGATAGTCTATTAGCCAGCAAGTAGTGAGTGAAGTTGAACATACTTCAACCTCACTTACTCTGATTTAGTCACCAGCACATTTAAAAGCTGTTAGTGAACTTGCTGGCAACTGATGTGTAGAGTAGGCCTGTGTAATCCACACCCTAGTGTGATCATGAAGCCCCAAAAATGAGAAGGCTTAGGCCCATTAGGGATGTCAAGCTATGAAAAGACATGCCATAAGAGGTACTTCAGATAAATATAATTAATTTGAGTAAAGACAACTCTGGAAAGTTTATTTGTATTGTTTATGTTTTGTAACCCAACTAAGAACGTGGATGTTGGTGTGGACGGTTGAGGTTTCTTGTTGGCTGATTCTGGTGACACCTCATGTTCTTTGTTGATGGCTATCCTGGCCAGTTACTCTGGTAAAGCAAACTGGTAGAATGAAACACCTACATCATCATGGTGGCAATATGTAATTTGCATGTAGAATATGGCCATTGTACAGTAAAGCAGACAGATGAAAATGTTTTAAACAGCTTTATGGTTTTTGAAACATGCATTGTGTACATATGTAACAAGAATGAACAAAATGCACACTTTTTTCTAATGATTTAATTCAGTTATATTGTCTTCAACGTGTTTTGAACAACCAAGTGTTCATCCTCAGGAAAACTTGTACATGCAGTTTTATGGTATTTTTTTATGCATCCATATAAACAGTCTGGTCGATGTCTGGATGTGTTTGATCACATCCTGCATCAACCAGCTTGTCCATCTAAGTGTTGCTGGCAGTATACATTGGTCTGTTCCACCAGCAGATGAAAAATTTCTGTAATAACATCAACACAGACAGTGGCTAACTGTCTTTGTTGATGTGTGGAGCTGTACTTTTTTTCATGGCTGTTGCTGGACCAACAAAAGGATGAAAATTTGTGTTCCTTCCTTTAGGCGGTCCCCAGACTGATAATCCGCCACTTATTGCAGCCTGTGGTTCAACTTCTGCTGAGGCTTGCTGCTGCTGCTGTTGTTTTTGTTGTTGTTGTTCCTCTTACTCTTCTTCTTCTTCTTCTTCTAAATCATCTTCAACAGCGCTTATCTCATCACTTGATTCCGAGTCAGTGTCAGCAACCAAAAATTCACTGATGGCTTCCTCCTCGAGTTTGATTTTTTCCTGGCCATTGCTCAAAACCTACAATGGTCTGCGTGACTGAGACTCCTTTCTACTATGACTGGGCACATATGCAGAAACCTAATGCCACTAAGATATGAGCTTCTTCTACAATGAAAGCAAAACAGATCTAAAGCTATGATGTGACTACTGTATAAAATTCCAGCCATTCGCGGGTGCCCAAGATGTTTTTAGTAGATTTATGGCTGTGTGTTGCATGTGACTGCCCCACAACCCCTACAGATTACTCTTGCACTATAAAAGTCACATCTGTGTGCCTCCTATAGCTGTAAACATAGATTTTTGTGGATATCTCCGATTTTTTAGCATTAGTTTTGTCTGATCTGTATGGGTACAGTATGCCACTGAAACCTTTCTGGTCAACAATTAGTGTTTGTTTCATAGGCCAGTGTTGATATTTGAACCCACAGTGGATGCTAGTGCAAGCAATAAACAAAGTGCGCCGTGTCTGGAACCGTATTAGTAAACAGAGAAATATGCAATTGCTATGTGTTGACATATAAATCAGGGTTTTTGGGAGAGGTTTAGGAGGTGGAGGGTGTCCATTCTGACTCCACAGAGAAACCATGACCTTCAAGGGTCCTGCAACTTAGCAAGCCACTACAGTTTATCGGATAGGAGTGAACAAAATTCCTCCAAACTTCGACACACTGTTTCCGACTTCTTTATAAGTCATTTGGCAATTTAAAGAATTCACTGTGTGATGTCTTTACAAGTCATTTGGCACAAGGGGTTAATAATATACTCTGATCTACTTCTTGGTCTTTTATGTGGTTTTTTTTTCCCAGATGGTTTCCACACATATATTGTGTTTCATTTTTCCTCCCTCTGAGCCTCACTTTCACAATTCCAACAGGACTAGAAGAAGTCTATATAGATTTCACATTTCTTTACTGCGAATGTTTCAGAATTTGCCCCTTCTTTCATGTAAGACTCCATACACATTGGTCTTTAATGTCACGATGTAGTGTGGCTGGTGTTTACTGACATGCTGGTAACCACCCACCAAATTACATACCATCATAAAGCAGGAAATCACAGTCTCATTTTTCACTTCCATTGAAACATCAAATGTTATGTACTGTGGGTCAGTAACAGTTTTTGAACAAGCATTTCCAAAATTTGTTCCTTGGTTTCATCATGAACCTAATTCCTGTTTTCTGGTATACGGCATATCTGTGAAACATGTTCAGATGACCTGTTACATCTGGCTACATTATGATTTTGTCATGTTTTTTGTGTTGCATATTTCATTTGCTGTAGGTCAGTTTATCCACTAGCAGCCATGTGTATTATCCAATAAGAAAATTATATGCTGGGCAGTTCAGTCTGAATGCATGTGATGATACTCAGAGTCACAGTGATTTAACCATTATGAACTTAAAATGCAGTACATTTTTAATGCACTTTCCTAATGGTTTGTTTATTTTGCAGAGGAAAGTTTATCTGTGGATCCCTTCAAGAACTCACTGAAGCTCTTTGAACGCTGGGAAGTGCTGGACTGTCATACACATGACCAGATCAAACTTTACTACCTGAGGGATGAGTTTGACAGTGAGAGGAGTGTACAGACAGTGTTTGAGAAAGTGAAGAGGTTCAAGTGGTTACCTCTGGCAAATGCTTCTTGAACAATTGTGCCTGCATAACTCCTGTGGTTAAACCTGATGATGATGTAGTGCTTACACATAGGTTGTTCCTAGTCAACAGTGACAGCAGTGCAACACTGGAGTGTCTCCATGCATATTTACCTGACACTGTGATGCAGCTAAACAAGATATTATTAATACTGAGTGGTTCTGGCATCCTCACATTTGGCAAAATTGACAGACATTTTTTGCCATTGCTGTGATGGTACTTTTCAACAAAATAATGAACTTTGTATCCCATGTAATATCATGTGCTGTGTTTATAGAATTGGACAAAGTTTATATTTTTAAAACATCTGGATGCCAGTGTTAGTTCCAGTGTATGTCTGAATTGGTGACAGTGGGTGTTTGAACGAATACCAGCTAATAAATTTGAGTTACAATTCTTTACAGTAATTTCATGGCAACTGTTGTTCTATACAACAACACTATTTCCTTTGTGTTTGATACATATCAACTGCTAGAGCATACAATCCACCTGATATCAATTGAATCCTACCTTTTTTGTTGCATATCCAGTGGAATTTATATTTAACACGGCTAGGGTTCTTATTTTAATTCGGGTCCATTTCAGGCATTTAAATATTTTGTGGATAACTAACTTTCTGTGTTCGTTTGTAGGTCCCATTCAGGATGTCAGTTGCACAGTGTAGAACATAGCTGTGTGTTGTTTTCTGTCAACTAAGTGTGCAGAATGCATCTAAGCATGCAAAACACAACTAACAAGAAGACCTGGTCATTTTGAAACCCTCACATTTGGCTCCAGTTTTGCAGTATAGCAGTGGGTCCACTTCTGACTGCATGGCCAAGATACAAGGTATCAGCACTCCACTGCTTCTTTATAATACACAGTTTATTTTCCACATTCTTGCAACAGTTCATAAGTCTCATAAACAGGAGTGCACTTACATTGTCCACAGTAGTTCATTTAGCACTGGGAAGGACTTAGAGCAGCAGCTGTTGTGTTGTCATCATTCAGTGTAAATAACATGTTTTGTTACTACAAATAAATTCTTTTATGATTTGATGAAGTCATCTTATCAGAACCAATGATTCTACTTATGTTATTTTTTGAATTTCATATTTTCGCCCCTCACTTAGGATTCTGTTTCAAGCCACAGCTAGCAATCTGTATGTGTAGCTGAATTAACATGAGAACCCACTGCTTCTTTAATTTAAAAAAATCTGGCCATCATCATCTGCATTGTTGGCGATTGGAGCCATGTAAACCTGTGTGATACAGTTAGGAATGTGAAATGAAATATGAAATTTTATGAGTAGTGTGAAATAGCACAAGTTGGCATGGACTTAGTATGCTAATTGCTTAACACAAGTCACTAATGCCAAGATGGAAATGACATTGAGTCAAAAAGAAGCATAATCTATATCTGTAAGATCCACTGAATGTTGTCCTCCCACTTATAGTCATATAGGTCTCCCAGATGAATGAAATGTTCCACATGATGCTTCTTTCATATGTGTTTGCTGCATGCCATTTCCACCTAATCGTTCTTCATTTCATCACCATACTATCAATGCAGTGCATAAATTGCAAAATTGTCTTCATTTCAGTGGCATCCAGCATGGAGGTTGGACCTGGAGCTAGCACCTTCTGTATACACCTGTGTTCAAAAAAAGACTGAACTTTTTAAATAGCTCACCAACCAGCACAGAGGGTGCGCTATGGCTACTGAGCTAACCTTGTGGCAGGTTTTGACAACAAACTGCCATTTGCCCCGTTTCACTATGAGCATTAGTTGTCGAGCTACATCCGCTGAAATGAGCATGTGTACAAGCTGTTTGTTGGATTAATCCAACAAAAAGCTTGTGCACATGCTCAGTTCAGCAGATGTAGCTCGACGACTAATGCTCATAGCGAAATGGAGCAAATGGCAGTTTGTTGTCAAAACCTTCCACAAGGTTAGCTCAGTAGCCATAGTGCCTTCTCTCTGCTGGTTGGCGAGCTATTTAAAAAGTTTGGTCTTTTTTTGAACACGCAGAGATTCAGGAAAATGCGATAAGAGAACTGTGTGCCATCACAGGAAGTGCGTTCCAGGAAGCATTCCAACAATGGAAGAAACGTTGAGAACGGTGTATTGCCAGTAAAGGGGACAGTGCTTAAAATGTTGTAAAATTAAGTCTTTATAGCAAAAGTTTGGTCTTTTTTTTTTAACATGCCTTGTAGTGTGCTGTAATTGTTCATTGTTTAATAGTGGCTGTGAGCAGTGGCACAGCTAAGTCTTTTGGAGCCTGGTGTGAATAATTACAGTGGCTGCCCATAACATAAATTATAAACTTGAAAGAAATCACAATTAGTTATTGAATTTTGTGCTATTTTACTCAATACTGTATTTAAGCATTGTTGAATTTGGTTTTTTTTTCCTTCCCCTACCTTTAAAGTATACATTTTGCTGCCCTTTGGGCTCTGTAGCCCAGGGCAGTTGCACTACTCATCCCCTCCACCTATGCCTTTGGTTGCGAGCAGAAGGTAGATAAGTATCTATTTAGTGGCGTTTATTGACAAGAAAGTGGATGGAACTTCCAAAACTTCAGAGTGAACCTTGAAGAAGATGACAACATACACACACGTACTTTGCGAAATTTGTAAAATATCGAACATCATTATCTTGATGTAGACATGCTTTTCTCAGACTGGGAAGGATGGTGCAACAATATCTTGTTGTGCATTCTTGAAGTGGAGAACCTGCAGCTTCTTTTGCAGTTGTACCAACTGAAAAACAAAAATTCATGCAACTTTACCAGTGCCTGCCATTGCAGGTGGGATGGGGTTGGGTGGCAAAAAGGTAGGACAGGAATAATGTGGGAACAAATTGAAGGAATTGAACTTGTTCATGATTGATGATGGATGAAGGGAAAAGGTAGAATTACAGATGTTGGAGAAATCAGGTAAGGAAGCTTACAATAAAATATTGTGATTGATGAGAATACAAGGAAGAACTCTGGCAGGGTTTCTGCTAGGAAGAGAGAAAAATATATGGAAGGATAAGTGAGATAAAATCTGCATAGTGCAAAGTTGGGTACTACAGGCTGTTCCATAATAATTAGTTCATGCTTAAAGGAGGGATTTCTGAGAGCAATATTTTGCATGCCTGTGCATTTGGGTTACAGAAAACCAGCCTCTGAGGCTTCAGAGGAATATTCCTCACCATCATGGCCTGCTGGTCATTAAAAGGAATTTCAGCTGCTCCACCAGTGGTTTTAGGTTTTAAAGATTGGAAAGAGGTGGCCAGGAGAGTGTGTTTTTTTTTTAATTTTGCTGAACTAGCATGCACTATGTGCTGAGATAAATTGTAGCTGGTTTGTGGGAAACTGATGGTGGTTTCTACTAATGAATGCCCTTAAGTTAAGTTTGCTTATACCATCTGAATTTCATTGCTGATTTTTCTCTTGTCAGTGTGAGAGGAAAGGGCAGTGACTGTCCTGGAATTCTCAAGTTCCTGGAGAGATTTGAAGATTTCTGACATCTCTTCACCAACAGTCCTGTAATGACACGAGTAACATTTAATCCTTTGATTAGTCTCATCACTGCTTACTAACACTAAAGGGTACAGATATGACTCAGAATGACAATATATTGCTCATCTCAAATTTTTAGAGGTGGAAGCACCCCACCACCATTGAGACCAGGGTAGTAAATGTCATGAAAGATACAATTATTTTAATATCTGAAATCACCTTGGAACAAGAGGAATTTGAGAATGCTAGGTGCCTGTTCAGAGTCCAAGGTAAAAGTAGCTTAATAATAAAGTAATACAAAAAACTTAGTCATGTGACCATGGTGAGAAGTAACAATTGGCACCCACTTGTGAGCCTTGGTCTGGGCTTTATTTTGCTGTTGCCTTGCCATCTTTGGGTTCTGCAGTTCAACTCTTGACAGCATAGTCATGTAGTTTGGGTCAGTATCATATGGTAGTTCCCCAGATTCTGCAAAATTGTGACATCTTCATGTGAATTCTGAGGCACATTTTTGTAGGGTTTGACTTCTCTAGAATTTTCCATTAGCTAGGTCCAGTAAAATTGGGAGGGACTGGAGTTGATTGGGACACATGTTATTCTGATCTGTCTTGATAATTTATTGCATGAAAACATAAATATCATATTCTGAAACCAAGATATATTATTAGATACTACCAAGAGGTTTGGTCCAGGAGTAAGCACAGTAAACAATGTATATGTTCATGTCTTGTCACTAGATTGCAGACCAAAATGCAGTAATGATGATAAAGATAGAGAATACATGCTTTGAAAATGTGAACTTCAAATACAGAACATCCAGTTTATTATGTCCCTGAGTATGGTAGTTGTATCACATAGGAAGCCAGCATCCATGGGAAATTTTAGGAGCACTTTGAGACTCCTGTATGATATAAGGTAAGGTGACCTGCAGTATAAAACTAACTCCTTAATTCCTTGTGGATGAATGCTTCCTTTGCAATATGTCTTCCATCATGGCTGCTGTGCATAAGCATGATAAAATGAACACCCCCATATCTGGGAAGGACAATAACAAACTGAAACTGCATTCATGAGCAGAAAACTGGAACCTTCAGCAGCACTTCTGAGAGAACCTCAAATCTCACAAATTAAGGCAGATTAAATTCAGAAAACTGTTACTAAAGTTGGGTTCAGAACCTTTTGTCTTCATATCTGCTTCTAGGAACAAAAAGATCAAAACATAAAGTATTAGCAAAATAAGTAGACCATCAAACACAACATTAACATATGCATCTACTGAATAAACCCATTAACACATGCACAATGTGTTTCAACCAAGCAGTCATCCTCAAGTGGGATCACTTTAAATCAATAACTGTTGTGTAATTGCAGAGGTCGAAGTGTTTCATACAAAATACTGTTAAAATTAACACCTTGTATATATGATTGATAACAAAATGTAAATTTCATGTGTAGTTAAAAGTCAGTTTGTTATATTGAAAACAATGGGTCATCCAGCTTTGCTGTTCAGAACACTGGCTGTACAATTTTTGTAGGTGCTGTGCAGTTGTCATGTGTGGTCAGGTAGCAAAGTGAAGGAGTTGTATATTGACAGCCTGATTGATAAAACATGTCAGGGATATGTTAAGGGTTTTATTCAGTAGACACATTTATTCCATTGTATTTGATGGCTTTTTTATTTGTCTAATTGTTAAAATATGAACTGTATGCACATAACATTTAAACTGTTACTTGTGTGCGTGCGTGTGTGTGTGTGTGTGTGTGTGTAACGTAATTTCTCTTTTTAAGAGAGGAAAATGGACTGAGTTGGCCCAAATGGCAACATTTCTCACTTTTACTTGGGAGTTCAGATCTGGCCAGGGTACCAGTAATCCTAGAGATATTGTGATATTCTCAGTCACTGAAGATAAGTGCCAAGATACTACCTCAAATTAAGCCAGGGCTGCCTCCTTCCACATCCTTCCCAGTTGATTATTCACTACTGATTCTACCATTTGACACTAGACAGTTTGAGGTTCTGTTAATAAACCATTAATCAGTAAATATCATGAACATAGTTTAAACACACACACACATATGTGCTACAGCAATCCAGATGTAAATGAATCTGAAATTTAAATGCTTATTTTTCTGTCATAAAAATAATTATTACCAGTTTTGTTATAAAATATATAATCGGCACTCTCGAGTTCAGCCAAGTGAAGAGTGGCAGTGAAGCTCCTAAGAAACGATACTGTGACTTATTGTCTTATCAGCAGCGCATATGAATAATAATTGGTGTTACAAGCCTGAAGTGAAAGCATCCCACAACCATGCATATCACATACCTAGCTTATGATTCACGTGTGCACCATTCTGTCTCCACTTCTCTAGCATCTCCTTGTCTCTATATTAAGAAATAAAACAAAATTAACTATCAGAGTATGATGTCCAACTCAGTGCTTGCTTTGAGATTAGAGTCTTGTGGTGTGTAATGCCATGTAGTATGTTAGATATGACCTGCATTTATGGGAACCTCTTGGCTCCAAAGTGTTGGCACCTGTCTACAAAAATACACAATATCACATCCCAGAACTATATAATCTTCACCCTTTATAGCCCAGTGGTTACTGTATTTACCACAAGACACATTCTGAAACCCAACATTCTGCCCGCAGAATGTATTTACCTGCTTTGTACAATGCCCAATGCCAAGTGAGTTTAATTTCCTGCACATAATTAACAGGTTGGGTTTGGTAATTAGATGATATATGTTGCCTGCAAGGTAGAAAGTGAAGCTTTGAATAAGGGAAATATGGGTAAGAATGTGCACCTAACTCACAAAATAAAGTAATAAAATTCTTACTTTAATTAATGGGATGAACAGAACACATCTGCATCCTTGTTACAGCTGGAGAAATTGAATATGTGTATGTATAGACAAGTCTTCGTGACTGATGGTAGTTGGTTATTTTGACTGATTTTGACCAGATTTCTGTCTTGTGAGTCAATATCTTGTAAGGTCTGACATGTGTCCCCAACTTTACCCTGTGCACCTTTCATGACTTGCTCATTTTCACAACTTTTTCTTAACCACCACATTTGATATGTTGTTCTTCAAAATAAGTAGCCAAATAATGCTTTGATTGCTGGTATCTTACGTGACAGATTTACATTTTTAACGAGATGTCTTTCAGGAGAAAACTCTTACACCGTTACACAAAAGAGTTATTTCTGTAAGCAAAACTGGAAAATTCCACTTCTGTTGAACATGTTCATCACTTATATCTGAGTGTTTTGCTCAGCTGGCTGCAGTATTAGTGTCTGATGCCAATGCTGCAGTGTGTATCTGTCTATCGCTGCTTTCAAGAAATTAGCACTATGCACCGTTAGATGAGGACCCTTACCTGACCTTCCCTTATAATTGAGGTTATAACTGATGTTAAGTTCTGCACCTGAAGTGTTGTATTCACCATAGTGAGATGCTTAGATTTAAGAGTGCTTACTTTTTTCTCTGTATGGTGGAAGCCTGCTTTGTCAGCACTGATCTGATCCTCATCATGAACAACTCCTTTAGCAGGTTGTTGTAGAGCTTTCTTGCATTCCTGCTCCTGTAATTATAACAGATATGAACTTTACTAATTTGCAGGGGTTTGTAGTCTCAAGGATGTGACACCCTGTTGTATGGTAGATAGGAAGGAATGTTTAGAAAGTGGATACAATCTGCATCTTCAGGGTAGAATTGCCTATTGAATTTTACCTTGAAGACGGAGGTACCAGGTTCCTCCAAAATCATTGACAAAACTACACAGCACCATGTAACAAAGATTGCAGTCTTAATGTCAGTAAATTGAGTTAAATCTGTCCATGGCTTTTTCTGTATTGTCATTTGGTGTTGTTGGTATAGTAGGTGTGCTAACCTTCCGGTGTTGAGAGCAATGTTTTGTTGTTGTGACTGAAGGATCTTACTGGTAACACTTCGCATTCTGTTTGAGAGATCTGGCCAGTCTTCAATGTCTTTCAGTAAGAGCTCTTCTGGTGGCAGAGTGTCCTGAAACAAAACACATCTTTGTAACTAGCTGAGACAAGTACAATAGATTGTTACAGAGTTTGCTAGGGTTTCTCCAGGAAAGAAGCCAATTGGTAGATCAAGACTAAGTGACACATTTTATTAAATGAGTCGCATGGTAATGGATTGTGTGGCTATGGATTCAATTATCCACAGCCCACTGGCAGTCAGGGTTGAGTGATGGGCAGTATCTGAGAAAGTTGTGTCTTTTTTATTGTGACACCATGTAGTCTTCAATACCAACATACTGGAGGAACATTGGTATCTGCATGCCTAACTGCATGGTGTCACAACCCAGAAGACCACAGCTCATATTGATATTTTATTGACACTCCTGCACATTATCATAGTACTCTGGAGTTTTGTATAATGTCCTTGAGAAGTAGGGCACTTTGCATAGTATATGTTATATATAAATGTAAAGGCACCTGGGAAAACATAGTAGGTATAGTGACATGCTACAGACTGCACAGTCTGGGGTTCAAACCCCGGTGGGTGTTAGATTTATAGCCTCCGTGCAGACCCGCCCTGTGGCCCACCAAGCATCCTGCACAATGGGTACTGGCTGTTTTTCCAGGTGGTAAAGTGACTGGAGCGTAGCATTGACCACCAGCCACATTCTAGCCATAGGTTGTGAATGAGTAGAGCTGTACCTCTACATTTCACTCTGTACCTTCATGACATGTTATAGGCTAACCTTTACCTTGTATTGATATAAATCAATAACATGATGGCTGTTAAATGTTCGTATTTTCGTTTCCCTTTGATGACATTTTTTAATGAATAGTTGTAGCTAGGCAAGTGAAACCTTGTATTGAGGCAAATTATAAATGTTTAAAAAAAAAATGTATAAAATATTTACATATTAGGAACCAGAAACTAAACAGTACTACATTAGAGTTTTACAGTATATTGTGCAAATTTAACATAGTATGTGTCTGCAGTAGTGGAAATTATTTACAGAAATATATAGCTGGTTTGTATAATTATTATTTGATTGCTGTTGTTCACCTCACCATATAGACTGAAATGTTTCAATGAAAGTAAGTGTTATAAGTTATGATTTTGTATTTGTCATCAGACATGTGGAATTTCAGATTAAGTTTTTGCAAGTTACACATATTTAACTAGGGTTAAAGTTTATTGAGATGTGATAATGTGTGTCAGTAGGTGAATGTTTCATTCTTCCTGACTGCTTGAGAAGTTAAGATTAATGCAGTGTTTTTCTTCAGTATGATTGGAACCATTCACCCAACAACATAGCATTACATCTCAGAAGACTTGAATACTCAACCACACTATCTCGAGGAACTCAAATCTCATGATATATTTAAAGAGTCTGGTGAGGAGGGAGTGCTGCTATCAACATTCAGATTCATATATAGTGTAATATGGAGTGGTACAGAGGTCACAGTAGGTGTGTTACTGTCACATACCAACAGTTTGTACTTAGACATGGGGACAGAAGATCTTGGCCTTGATGGATCTGGATTCAGCCCTGGTTTCTTGTAACTCTTCGCCGTTAGCACTGGGAGGTTCGATGAAGATGACCTCTTGTGTGTTACAGAGGACTGCCTTCTCTTGCTGACAGTTCCAGACTTGGATTTGAATTTCTGTGACAGCAAGCCTTCTGTAAGAGAGATCACTTGGTGCAGTTTTTGCTGCATATACATGCACATACATACATACATATACATTTTATGGGATTAATTGTGATTTTGGCTGTGTCTGTTATCACAGACATTCATTAGTGTGGAAGCATAAAGTACTCGTAGGTAGGTTTCACCCTGTCACAGACCATGAAGGCCCTTAGGGAGAGTAGAGGTATAACTCTACTCTATTTTTGACCTCGGCACTAGAAGGGGTGAGGCGTCAGCGTCACGCCCCGGCCACACCTTACCCCTGGGAAAGACCCGGTACCCATTGTACGGGAGGCTGGGTGGGCCAGTCCGGACAGGTGCAGAAAATCTTGCCCCCCCCCCAGAAGCATAAAGTAACACTTCCAAATCAACATACAGTAACTTCACTCCTCTTTCCTCTGTAGATAACAAAATACAATGCAACAAGCATCTTATGTAAAGGATACAACATTTGATGACATAAATGTTGTTGTACTCTACTGCCTGTTCAGATGATGAGCACTTTGTAAACAATGTTACACACCATGCCTTTGTATGTTTTAACACAAGAATGACCACTGATGTATTGTTGGTCCTACTAGTGTTTTGTTATTTTTCTGATATATGTTTGCCTAACGCTGTAGGAGGCCATGGGTACCAGGTCTCTTTCCCGAGGCCTAAAGCAGCCAGGGCGTCATTGACTAGCCACCCCCATCTGGCGCCGAGGTTAAAGAAAGAGTACAGCTATACCTCTACTCCCTTTCTTGGCTTTCATGGCCTGTCCTAGGGTGGACTTTACCTTTGCCTTTAACACTATGTGAAGCACATTACATACCTCCAACTCCTTTATAGAAGGGCTCTGCTATTGGTCGAATTGTCGATGGTGATGGAGCTTGAATGTTGTGCTCCTCCTGTAGAAATGATATTATGCTGTGGACACCCTGTTCCAGCACTTCACGTGGAGGAAATGTGATGGGATTTCCCAACAACTGAATGCTCCTCAGTTTGGGTACAAGGCCTAAAAAAATAATTTTTGTTAGCACTTCACACACAACCTGGTAACAGGTATTCATACGCTTTCTGTATAATGCTGTTACAGGATCTGTGAGTCACTTGTCATAATATGGCCCTCGTTCACTGCCTACCCACAATTAGTTTATTCTATACCTAATTCCAATGGCAGGGCCAGTATTTGGTTTCCCTGAAGAAGAAGCACCTCGAGGTTTTGATGGTTGGCAACTGATTTAGGTAGATTTCTTAAGAGGTTGTTCCGCAGATCCAGCCATTGGAGACTTGGCAGAGAGGGGAAGAAGCAGTTGCTGAGTTCCTGAAGTAAGTTGCCTTCTAGGTACAGGTGCTGTAAAGGGAAGGAAACATTTCCAGCTTCAAACAGCATAATCAGTAATATGCTTCCATTCCCATAAGAATTTATTACATCTTACCTTCACATGGAAACACTTTGCATAAAGGTATGTTGGGAATTCTTTCAAGTTCTTTCGACTGACATCAAGGTATGAGTCATCTCCTGGAATAGGTATTTCTCTTTCTTCATCCTGCAAATCTAAACCTGTAATTGATCTGTGTGTCTGACAGAGCTCGTTACTGCAGTATGCATTTTCACAGTCAATCATTTTAAGTATCCGTAGTCAACTGAAAGTTTTCCTGATGAGGTATCTCATTAGCTCTAAATACCCCTATTAAGTATCAGATCAGAGAGTTGCTTCTGAAATTGTAAGGTCCAGGACTGTCAGTTATCAAAAATGTTACTCCAGAATTATACATTCTTATATACTTTTAAGTTATAATTCACTACTTATTACGTATTTTCTAGGACAGTTCCAGGCCCTTGTTACACAGATTACTGTTATCACCATGGCAACCACAGCCTTGGAAACATAAGGGTATATCCTAATTGATAGGGTAATAACTTGAAAATAATATAATTCCTCACAAAGCAGATCAGTTTCCTAACTTCTTCACCTATTTCCTGTAAGTCAGTATTATTACGTGACAGTTTCAGACGTTTTATTATGATGCTGAGGTAATAGGCATTAGTACACATATGTGCTGCTTTCATATATTATTTCACTTAACTTTATTTATTTGTCTTAATATATGTGAACGGATATAAAGTAAAAACGTTTACTTGGAAACACTGATTTTGTGACTGTGTCATTTGTGTATGGGTATTTCTCTTGAATTATTTTACGTTGTAGCTTTAAAATTAAAACCTCTAAACGGTTTGATTACGACCGCGACGACAGCATGTGCGTGCTCTATCGGAACAATACCATACCATCCCATTTAATATGGCGAATGTTAGGGACAGTGATACGTCGTTATGGCTACACAATAAGCTTGGCACATCGAATGATTCGTGGACAGGTGGTTCCATTTGTTCGCAACTCAATGCTGAAGTACTCAGGAATATTAAAGATTGTTTTCCGGATCTTCAAACACAAGTTAAGCTAAAATTATTGCTGTCATTTTTCCACATCCCGAGGAGGAACGTTGAGGAGGTTTGTTTACTATGTATATACATAATCACGAAGGTTGTGAATGTGCGTGTAGGGGCGGTGTTTTGGAAAAAGTTTGATAGTGAATTGAAGTGAAATTGAATAGTTTGCATATGAATCACAAGGAAATGTGGGTGCAATATTCTGAAATAAGTGGTGTCGGCAGATTCCAGCATGTAACCCTTGTTTGCCTAATGCAGAAGTGAAATTGTTGGCTGTACCGCAGCAACCTGTGTTACGAATCAGAAGTATTATTGCTAATTTATTTTTTGTAGTGGCATACCGAGCTAGAGGAAATCTTGGAAGTTGCTCAAGTTGACAGTGAACAGTGGGTGTCAATGTTGGCAGAAATGATGAAGACTCTTCCAAGGACGGGATCTCTAAATACTGACATCGGTGATGTTGATGAAAATAGGCGCATATTCTCAGACTTGGTTAATGACCTGAGGAAACTTGGTAAGACGATGGTAGGATAATGCATTATCATATTTCTGAGCAGTATGTTTTTGAGTGGCTAGTACAGGCGTCGGCAACCTACGGCACGCTTGCCAAGCGTGGCACGTGGAACGATTTTCAATGGCACGCTGAGTGAATTGAAATACAGTAATTATGATCTCATAAAAAATTGAATCTTTAATTAAATAGAGGCATATAATTCTTTTAAAGCTATTCCTGTTTTTACATCCCTTCAAAACGAAAGTTTCGGTAAGATCAAGTTAACGTGTTTCAGTGGTTGTTGTATATAAAAATATGGTGGGCTTG
>JGI20166J26741_11880029_pt1 | contig 20143 bp, 12 predicted proteins | sample TergutCu122P5_FD_26741 | JGI IMG/M metagenome (IMG submission 26741)
GACCACACTTTTCTCTGGCCATTATCTCCGTAACCGTACAACTTTGGACATAGGTGTTTTGGGTTATATCGGTATACTTTAACATAAGGAACACCCTCCCTAAGTACGGCACATTCCTCCTGGGACACCCTGTATTGTGGTACACCATCTTGCAAGAAATAATGGATGTTCGTCGTGTCAGCAAGCCACTACACGGAGGCGCATAATAACAATAAACTGCCACGATGAAAATAACTGCAGAATTCGGAACTTCAAATCGTGATTCTGAACGGTGGGTTGGGGTAGTGTGGTGGTTCAGAACAGTCAGCACTAGCGGTCTTCCCGGTAACCGGAATGACAGCCAGCGACACCAATACTGAAACATGGCGCTAATTCCACCAATCACTGGGAAGAGTAAACCAGCCGTACACAGCACGGTCTGGTCTGAACTATGAATTTCCAAACACACAGTAGAAGCGTCACTGTGCGCACTACTACTGGGCATCTTCTCGCTGTAGGTTTTGAAGTGGACGCCTCTCGCCGTCTTGTCTTCTTCCACGGTAGAACATCCGTTTCAGTCTCGCCGGGTTTCGCCTAGTCCGTAGAAGACATTATCAGGGGAAAAAATGGACGTCATCACTAGAGTTGCGTATAGATTTATAACCAATAACACCACACGCGTACATCCAAGTTGTATATTTATTCTGTTTACTGACAGCATTGATGACCAGCATGATAACTGTTATTACAACGGTAAGCGCCCATCATTGTTCAGCAGAAGTGCCGCACTAAATTCTGTTCCCCAACACTACGTTACACGGCAGTTCCAATGATTTGTCACTGAATTCCGTTAGCTGTCCCAGTATTTTCTGAACGGCAGAACTTTGCAATCTTTGCATGGTGCGAGGGGTTTCGGCTTCCCTCATTACGTCATTCCTTAGGGCCGGGTTACAGATATTCTGGATACTAGGATGATTTATTTCATCAGCAAATACAAGTAAATTTCATTAGTGTTTTTCCTATTCCCTTTTTCTGATGATTTAATGGCAGCTGAACCTTTGAAGCCAAAATTACGCATTGAATTAAGCTTGTCCATTTAATGACTTACAGCTTGAATGGTTCAAGTATCGAACATGCAGACGCTGGGATGATGTTCACTGATAACAGATCTACTTTAGCAATCATTACTTCCACTGCTACACAGCTTCTCTTTGACATTGCTTAGTGGGCTGAGGGGGTCGAAATTTCACACAGGCCTGTGGAAGCAGCTAAGGGTGCAAATCTGTGACACTCGTATTTGTTTTCTGTTACTCTCCTTCAAACATCTTCCTTAGATGGATTCCAAACAGGACAACACAAGGTATGTGTCCGTCCAAGCATCATGTCGTGACGACAAATGGCGAAATGTACAGACACGTGTTGCTATGCACAGCCAACCGCTGCAGTAGGAAACATTCCCCTTACCCCCAGATGTCAGTGAATATGACAAGACAGGCAATGCACGTATAAACGTAACACTGAGGCGCGTTCTTCCAACCACTGTTGCAGTGGAAAAGCAATAAGTATTACATACTGACAGCGTGTGTGTGTACCCTTAGTTATCCAGCATGAAATGCGAATGAGCCATATTGTCATTTTTGGCCTGCCACGTTCTACAATATTTCCCAATTATCTAAAAAACGACACGATTTTCGAGGGAAAAAAAAACACTGAACACAAGGTGTGTGGTTTGATTGTCTCTACAACGTTCGTCCGAAAATTTCTCAATCAGTAAGAACTGAGCGAGATATGATAAAAATGTATATTATTCTTCTTGTAAAGTACCCGTCATTATTGTCAGATTGAAATGCAACTTGAATTTTCTCGACAATTTTTCGAAAAATACTCATACATCAATGTCATGAAAATCCCTCCAGTGGGAGCCGACTTGTTAAATGCGGACGGATGGGCGGACATGACGAAGCTAACAGTCGCTTTTCGCAATTCTGCGAACGCGCCTAATATTGGGTAGACTCCAGATTCCATCTGGGCACAGGCGATAGAAAAAATCGGGAGTCGAGTTCCGATTCTTCGGTCGTCTAACCCATATCCTAGCCACCTGTACCGCCATAAAAATACCAGCTCTACATATAATTCAAATCTTTCTTTTAAGGTTCTGGCTAAACAGCCACAGTGTAAATTACAGACAGCACAGAAACATAAGAAAAACATACAAATAACAAACAAAAACGAACAGCACAGTCTAACAAGACAGGCAATGTACGTATAACGCAACACTGAGGTGCGTTCGTCTAACTACTGCTGCAGTGGAAAAGCAATGCATATTACACAGCTTGAGTAAGTGTATGTGTAGCCTTAGTTATCCAGCATGCAAAGAGCATGCACTATCTTGTCATCTGCGGCCTGCCCCGCTCTACAATATTTTTCCACATTATCTCATAAACAGCACGATTATCGAAAGAAAATGAACATAAAAATGTGTGTTTCGAGTTTCTCTGCAACTGTCGTCTGAAACATTTTTCATACTAAGAAGAAATGAGCGATCTATGGTAAAAAAAATGTATATTGGTCGTCATGTAAAGTACCATTTATTTTTTTGTGCTTTTAATGGGAATTTTCTCGACAGATTTTCGAAAAATACTCAAATATCAAATTTCATGAATATCCGTGGTGTGGGAGCCGAGTTGTTCCATGCGGAGAGACGGACGAAAGGGCAGACATGACAAAGCTAATAGTCGCTTTTCGCAATTTTGCGAACGCGCCTAAAAACAACATTAATAATATTAAAGATGTTAAACAGAAGTCTGCTGGGAGACCATTTGTTCTTAATATATTGATAGTACCGTTCCATTCACTTTAGAGACATGCAGAATTAGCAGCGCAGGGCCAGTTCCTAAGTGAAAACTCGAACGCAACAGTACACAAATACAGGTACTGCACAATTACTTGTTGATTGTCTAAAATGGTGTAGCAGTAACAGTATTGATAGTACCAGTAATCGAAACGAAACTACAAAGGATGTCGTTAATAAGCAATGTAGTCAAGAAATACGACTACAGTTAGGGACAGGAGGCATAACGTGCAAATGTGGTTATTTGGAAGATGAAAAAGTGTTGTTGTGGTAACCTTTCATATACCATGAATCCGAAACAGAGCGGTATCTAAATAATGTAATACTTATATCAAAATGCACACCAGTGAAATAGTTTCCATATACAATAACCTCGCACATGTTCCGGTCACTCATGTGTCCATCTTCTGGGAGGTGATACAAAGGATACAAAGTTAAGGTGATACAATTCCTGAAGTGACAGAACCAATTCAAGATATAATATGACAATGATCAAATCATAGTACACAATACATGAATCATGTAAATCCAAGTGTACCCTAGAACTCCAGGAGGAGAGGAAAAAAAGAAGAAGATTAATTGGAATTCGAGGCTTATATTGAAAACAACTGACTGTATAAAAAAAGTACTGAAGGCTGAAATATACTTTTGAGTATTATATTAGAGACTGGAAGAACGAAAAAACTGCACGACTGGGAAAACTTTAAAAATGTATGGACAACTCTGCCCCCAGAACAGACAGGCTCTTAGTACGTGTGAGTAAGATGGGAGAAGGAAGACTGATATAGGTCACTTGTTTCTCTTTAGCCGGTGAAGAGCACTGCAGAGCTGGCGGACGGCCTAATCTGTACGTGCGGTGACAATGGCAAGGTACGCAGGGCTATTTGTCTCGTTTTATCCGCATATTCGCTACGGCTATCCACTCCCTCCTGGCTTTCCGCCTGAAAATTTCACCCGCTAACAACTAAGAAATGCCTGTACAGGTAAAATGGAACAAATTAACCATCAAACACAACTCTGTGATGTCATTAACACAATATAATAATGTACATTATCGGTACACTTATTTCCATGCACACTAAGCCATCTCTATACGCTTCTTATACTGTCCAACTACAATAGGTTAATTACACATCACGGATTTTGTTGGCAGCCGTACCTTCGTCGCTGACATTGAGGAAGGAACGTAAGCTGAGGGTGTTTGATAATAGGGTGTCGTGGAGAATGTTTGGGCCTAAGAGGGACGAGGTAACAGGGGAGTGGAGAAAGCTACATAATGAGGAGCTTAATGATCTGTACTCCTCACCCAAAATTATGCGGGTTATAAAATCGAGAATAAGATGGACTGGGCATGTAGCGCGTATAGGGGAGGGGAGAGGCGTGTACGGGGTTTTGGTGGGGAAACCTGGAGGAAAGAGACCACTGGGGAGACCCAGGCCTACAAGGGAGGATAATATTAAGATGTATCTTCAGGAAGAGGGATGTGGTGGTATGGACTGGATTGAGATGGCTCAGGATAGGGACAGGTGGCGGGCACTTGTGAATGCGGTAATGAACCTTCGGGTTCCATAAAACGCGGGGAATATGACTAGCTGCAAACCGGTCAGCTTCTCAAGAAGGACTCTGCTCCATGGAGTAAGTATATTGAATCAAACTTGAATACTAATACAACGGTATTAACTTCAGTACCATGAACATAAATTGCACTGTCGTTGAGGCTGTATAGACGTATGACTCATAACAGAGCTGTTCTCGCTATGGCGTTCACCCTATGGCCATAATTACAGTCACATACACAACGAAACTCGATTCACCCGTTTTGTCACTTGAGGTATGACTCAACTAGGTAATGAATACGAGGCCTGTAATTTAAATCTCCTTACAGAACAGTGGAGCAAAGCAATTACGTCATGCATGAAAGGAAGACAATTAACCCGTTGCTTTCGATGCACAAAGAGAATAGGTGCGGTAGGATGCGTATAAGGTCCGGTTTTCAAAAATTTGCGCACAGAAGAGTAATGAATTGTTCTAGGTTACAGGCTAACCGACTTGGAAGTAGTTCACTGTGCAGACTATATCACTCACCATTTTGGATTTTTTTTCCACCACACGTAGCTTCTATGTACATCACTCCAAAGTACTATATTCCAGACAAAAATTTTCAAATTCTAATATTTTATAATCATCGCTCTATTACAATTTAACAGGAATTTTAACCAAATCTATGTGATTTTTAACTGTGGAGTAATCCTGACACATTATAAACATATTTGTACTCTTGCTCTCGCCACCCTAACGGTGGCCACATGGTTGACCGAAACATGTCGGTGGTCATTATGTAGCAACATTACATTCATAAAACCAAAGTGCATTTGTTGGTCCTTTTGATAAATTTTATGTATCTAATTAATACACGGAACACATTGCTCACTGAATGCAATAGTGGCACAACCCAAAAATTGCCCATTTGGAGTTTTTACCATGAATGAGTTCAAAAATATGTAACTACATTCCACAATAATGGCACTATCGACAATTAACGGAGTATTTTCCTCCTAACAAGTGTGCCATTATTTTCGGATATACTTTTTACATCTTCGAGTTCAATCGTAGTATGCAGTCCAAATGGGCAATTTACCTACGGGTAGTTAAGTCATCAGTGATGGCCACGTCACCAAACGTGGAGTTACAAATATTCTAAACTTCCCTGACTGGAAAATGTTCAGTCGCCTAAGAATCAGTCAAATAAGGATTTTAAGTTACGGACAAACGTGAAGATGTTATATCTGTGGCTGACATCGAAAGCAGAGCAGGAAACCAACTAGCAAGAAAACAACCGTATACAATAAAACCCAACATTATTTTATAACAATTTATAATCGACATGTTAGAACACTTTAAACACTGTAGATTTTAACTATAATCTGTACACTTGATATGCGTAAGCACTGTAAGAATATTTTATTGCTGTAAATTTTAGCAATATAGTTAGTTGTCAGCTCTCTGGGAATAGCAGTTAAGCCGAAACATGTAGGAGCTACAGGGGAGTGAAATACATAATAATGCTATTGTGTATTTGTTGGTGCTGCAACAGTTAGTATGGGGCATTATTTTTTCTGACAACCGTCTCTAGCCACTTGCCGTGCCTACCAGCCTAAGAACAACACTGCCAACTCGTCTAAAGCGTGAGACCAGCACTACTATCTACTCAAACACATTAAACAGCGACGAAAGCTACACTGCCTGCCTTCATCCAACACGGGCTCAGTGAAGGAGTGATGCGAGCTGAAAGATAAAATAGTGTCCCTTTATTAATGACAACAGACGTCATGATGCGAGCTGAGAGATAAAATACTGTCCCTTTATTAATGACAACAGATGTCATGAAGTGCAACGCCGTGTAGGCAAATATCATCTTGACAGAAGAACCTTAGAACTCTCTGCTTCTGATTAGATGGAAGATAAAACAGGTTCCTCCGAACGGTTGGAGCACATAAGGCGTCACAAGCCAGAAACCACATCCTGAAGGCGGACCAGACGGCCTATTGCCCTTTCATTTCATGAATAGCGTGGTAAGAACGAAAAACATATAAGCCATACAGCCTAGTACGATAACTGTGGGGCAAAAGACCGAAAACTGAATATATTTCTAACCAGTACAGACTCCCTAAAACGAAAGAAATATGAATTCCCATGTGAAACATCAACCCCTATTACAAGTTCCAACCGATTTAGCGGACAGGTCCTGAATGGAACAAGATGCTCTTATCAATGCATTCACAAAACCCCAATGAATCCTTGCCTGTCACTACTCAGTCCAAAATAGCATTTTCATAGCCTGTGTCAGAAATACAGTATTATCTACATCACATCTACGGAAAGGCCTCGTTCCAGTTGGCATTCCAGGCAACAACCCCATTCTTAATTCATATAAAAACCGACTTTTTAACGCCCCTTTATTGGCAATGTGTTACTCCGACATGTTTCGGTCCTGAAAGTGCCATCTTCAGGGGTACGACTGATATGTTTTCACAGCCAGATCAACAAAATACGTACCAGAAGTAGATATGTTTTAACTTCCATCATGCGCGGAAATGAACAAGACAAAAACCCTACCCATATTTACCTCCCTTCTTGACGTCTTCAATTGTAAACTGCCGTCCATGTCATATGGCAAAGGCAGAGCGAGTAAAATAAATTAAATTAGCATGAACCATATGCCCCGATGTTTAGAAATGCTCTCAATATTTCAGATACTGGGGACGGCTACCGATGACAGTGAAGGTATCCATTCATAATCGTCTTGCTACAAGAAACATTTCCCTGCCTCCACAAGTCGAGAGTTCATCAGGAAACAATTGTCAGGGCTAAGCACTACCTTAGGATATCGTGTCATCTCCATCGCTGGATGCATTACGGTCACCACTACAGCGTTATGATCCAGGGAAATGTTTTCTTGCGAATATACGTAGATACGTATAAGGAAAAGAAAAAAAAACAGGAAAGAAAGCGAACAGAAATGAAAGGCGGATAAATTTAAAAATAAAGAAACATGAAGATGAAGTTGCAACTAGCGTCTCGTTTCATAAAAACACACATGCTACACATAACACAAGATGAAGAAAATGGGGACAAGAGGGAATGAACAGACTCGAGGTATCAATGAGTGGGTGGAGGCAGAGTTCACAAATAATTTGCTACGCGGTGGAAATCGATATGAAATGAGGTCCTAAAAACGGCGAGGAAAATAAAAGAAACACATAACAAGGGATAACAAAAACAAACCGTCATGTTCATTAATCTTCAAATAAGAGTCCGACATCAGACTGCACTAACTACCGATGTTTCATTGCCAGCTAATTACGGTGGCCAACCCACACTGTCGCTTCCGCCACAGCCACCTTGTGCACTGTAAATCACACGCTCGAAACAAACACACGCGTAAACATTGGTTTCATTACTGTCACTATATCCCAGCCTTCCTTTCTTACGGAATCTCACAACTCTGCAAGACGTGATCCATTTCTAACACGTGGACTTGCGTCTTCCTCAAGATGACCAGAGTCACACATAAGCGCCGGCATGGGACCGTGCTCGGACAGCGTTGTGCCGGAAAAAGAAAGAAAGAAAAAAAATAGGTATTCTGTTCCATTTGAACTGAATTGTAACATCGTGTTTGATTCACACACACAGGACTGGGCTGCGACTATACCCAAACGGTTTCGCCACGGACCGCTTTCAAAGTGCTTTCAAATACATTGGTCCACTGACGGTCTATGGCCGGCATGTAGACCGTCAAAACCAGCCCACAAGGTTCGGATTTTCCGGCCACCACGCGAACTTTCACCAAGGAATTTCCCGGAATACTGAACAGATGTCAAAACAGATGATCCGTGAAACCGTGTGAATTAGCAGTTCTGCTTTTCCGCCTACCACGCAGACTTTTACGAAGACCACGGTCCGACATCCAGTCCTACATCTTTTAAATTAGCCTTAACGGTGATCAAATCGCAGATATTGATACATATTTCAACTCAGCGCATCAAGAGAAGAGGGCGCTACAATTCAAGGCTTGAACAGGAGTCTTGGGTGTGTGTACAATAGCAACAGAAGCTTTATTTTCCTTATCCATTGTCTCTGGTCATAGCCGGAGTTTCTGCCAAAAGTGACAGATAACACAAGAATGTATCCTACACTACAGCAAACCTGTGAGTAGAGCGAACAATCACACTGATCTCTTTTCGTCATCTGATAAAGCCAAGCAGACGACAGTAAACCGTGCAAGATCATATGGCTCGACCGTATGAAAGCACCAAACATTCGACATTATACTGTGTGCACTTGCCGAAGTGCATAGAACACTCTCTTCTACCATCAATTCATGGACTGATCCTTGACTCGTCAATCAAATATGCATCTGTCCCAATAGTTTTACCTTCATGAACCTTAGAGGCCATTCCCAACTCAACAACGCTAGGAACAGTATTTTAGTGGATTTTGTGTACCTAGAGGAAATATTCATAACAGTCGAAGTGGATCGGAAAATTACCAATATGCGTGGACATGAACTTGTAGGAGTAATATACAATTCCGGTATTTGATTTAAAACCCGAGAGAAACCGCACGAATTTTCACCGAGGACAAACGGTAATGGGGCCGACATTCCAACTGGATAACTCCACAATACGTGGTGTGGCTATAAAATAACCGGACTGTTGTTAGAATATTTTTATTCAAAAAATTACACAACAGAAATGTTGTCACCCTCGATGTACTCCCCTCCCCGATACCTACACCGCTCCATGTGAATCTTCCACTGTTGGAAGCAATGCTGCGGATCGTCTTCTGATAGCTTATTCATGAGCTCCGTCGCTTTTGCCTTCACTGCATCTACGGAATCCAACCCGGTTCCTTTTAACGTAGACTTGATCTTTGGAAATTTAAAAAAAAAAAAAGTCACATGGGGCTAGACCAGATGAGTACGGTGGATGTTCCACAACACGGTGTTCTTGTGCTTCGTTAAAAACGCCTTGACAGAAAAGGTGGTGTGTGTCGGTGCGTTGTCTTGGTGAAGAACCCATGAGGCATTCTTTCACATTTCAGGTCTTCTTCTCACCCGTTCACGAATGTTTGTCAGAACCTCCTTGTAGCAGACCTGATAACGGCCTAACCTTCATACACCCAATCCACGTGAACAATCCCTCGGACGTCGAAAAAAAAGATCATCATCGCTTTAAATGTGGATATTGTCTGCTTTCTTTCGCCTTGGTTAACTGGTACTCTTCCAGTGCATGGCTTGGCTATTACGTTTTCGGCCGTATTGAAAAAAAAAAAACATGATTCATTACCAAGTTATTACGTTCTCTAAAAAGTCTGGGTGGTTTTCAATGTTTTGAAGAATGTCAGCAAAAATGTTCATTCGAATTTCCTCTTGTTCGGAAGTGAGGAGTCTAGGCACCATCTTTGAACACACTTTTTTTTTTCATGTTGAAATTGTTATGTAAACTCTGTCGAACAGTTTCCTTATCAATGTTAATTAACTCATCACCTGCTCGAATGCTCAGGCGAGGATACTGTCGAACAATTTCACCGACTTTTTCGATGTTAGCTTCTGTTTTTGATGTGCTGGGATGACCGGGGCGGTGATCGACTCCAATATCTTCCCTTCATTCTCAAAACCTTTTAAACCACTCGAAAACCTAAGTACGAGATAGACACTCATCACCATAAACTTTCTTCAACAAATCGTACGTTTCTGTAGCGGATTTTCCAAGTTTCACACAGAATATCACATTGACGCGTTGCTCCACGTAAACACTTAACATTATTCCGACGGAGAACAAGAACACGACCCACTTCAAGCAAAGGCTACTGCCGAACTGTGGGCCGCATGACCTTGAAATTGTAACCGTGAATGGTGGGGAGAGCACAAGCCAATACCACACACCTCCCGCCGTTGCCAAGTCTACGGGGAAGCGGAAAAAAAATTAAGTCCGGTTATTTTATAGCTACACCACGTATAAGTGCAGGATGTTGATCTCAGAGCAACACTAACCTGCTCGGTCACCGAGGACCCTTTCACTTGCAACATATACCTAGTTTAAATAGCATGCATTCAGATGGTCTTTGATGTTCGCAGCAGACTGTACTTAATAGAAGCACCATAATGACGAGCACGCGGACCGCGTGCTACGCCAACCATTAGCAAATGCCATTTCAATTCACAGCGAATACCATAAGCCCATACACACTGCAATATGTATCTGCAGTGATCATTAGCCGCGAATTTGGTTGCAGGAACAAACACATTCCGGGTTGCCTGGTGAGTAATCCCATGCACAAACATCAATTGAACAACGCAACCAACAGCCCACAGGCCGCTGTCGGCCGGCAGTGATCAGTGTTTATGACGCACCTTCGGACATGACCGCATGCTTAGTGTGAACTTCGTGAAAGTTCTAAAATTGTTTCACTGCAGCACTGTGTCGCTGGGTTCGAATACCGATGGAGGCAAGAAATTCCTCGCATCCAGACCTGTTCAAACGTCCACTAAGCCCCCTGTACAATGGATACTGAGCCCCTTACCAAGGGACAAAGAGCCCAGGGCGTGCGTTGCACATCCACCCCCTGCCGGCGCCAAGGTCGAGTGCGGGTAGTCTTGTACCTCTGCCTACCCCACCCCCCTCCACAGATTCATCATGGGATGCAACGGGAAAGCCTTTACCTTTGCTACCTTAAGTAATTACACATACTACTGCAGCAATACAGGACGGCCCAAATGGGGGAAAAAAACGCATGGCACATCAAATGGTTTTACATTTCTTTATCTTTTATGGTTACTTATAATGCACGCGGTTTCAGCAGCAATAACCACGTCATCATTTAGAGCGACAAAACCTGTGCACGTTTCTGCTACTAGCAGTACTAAAGAATTTCCAACAACGATGTGTAATAAGAACATTGACACATTTCACAGTTTTCTTATAAATATGAACATGTAGATATAATAAAGCTTTGGAAACGGTATATAATTTTTTTTACGTGAAAATGTATTATACATAGTCTATACTACATTGAGAGTGTGCTGCAAACACCCTGGCAACAGCTCTTTTTAATCCGTAAATTGTCACCCTGCTGATGTTCTATGTAGAACGAAACAGTATTATATGAACCGTACAATTAATGTGTACAGTGATGGTGTTATGTGTATGTTCCGTATTCAGTACATTGTACAATGTGCTGTGTGTATGAATTGAAAAGTACAGTAATACGTCACTCTTCACTAACGCGTGTAACTTTGTGTCTACAGTTCATTACACTTCGAAGTATACCTTTAATTTACAAAAATTTGGTTTTTTGCCTGGGAGCGGCAATTAAATCACCACTTACAACAATGTGCCATCGAGAAGACTACATTTCGTCCACAACGGGATTTCCAGGGACACATCTTACGAGTGCGTAATTCCTGTTCTGCACTGATTATTGCAACAATTTACTTCGCCCCTCCTTCCAATCCGCCTGACAGTCCTAAAGGGCCTAGACTTCCTCTATGAGGTTCCTCGATCACCTCAATTACACACGAACACTCAGTAGGACTCCACTGAACTAGGGATCGGCCCGGCGCAGAGACCTGTACCTGACAACACACAACACTCACAAGAGACAAACACCCACGCCCCCGGAGGGATTCGAACCCGCATTCCCAGCAAGCGTGCGGCCATCACAAATCTTACAACGAACGCATCCAACTTTATAAACTGATCGACAACACACCCCATACTAGCAGTCCTTTCTACTGATGTTGAAAACACTCAGCTAGTTAAGAAACTACATTCCCCGTATGAAATCCGCGACTTCAGTGCCTCGTCCACAAGACCCGAATTTATGGGCACAATAACTGTTCGTTTATATCGGAAAATAATGTTGTAGCAGTTGGTAAATTAAGTAGAGTTCAGCCTAGGACAGGCCACGAAGGCCCAGACGGAGGTGGATGTATACGTAGCTTTAATCTGTCAAAGCCAAGACCCGGCGGCTTTACCCCCGAGAAAGACCCGGTACCCATCCTATAGCAAGGTGGATGGACCCCATTGCCAGTTTGGACGGGAGTGAAAAATCCCCCCCCTCCCCCCCCGGATTCTGTCAACGGAACGTCCAGCCTGTAGAAAGTCACTATACCGACTGCACCATCACTGCTCACATAATTTAGTAAACACATCTACCAAGTCAGGATCCTAAACGGAACCACGCAACAGAGAATGGTATGCAATGCATAATTTATCGGAACAGCGGCAACGTTACAGGAACTAATGACTGACCGTTGAAGATTGAAGGGATCGGTTGTCCCAAAACGTCGGTAACAAACCACCCATCAGTGCTGCGTAACATTCTAGAACAGTGAAAATCTCAACAGGGATGTCGTCAAGATAAGAAGTCTAGTTATCTCACACTTTGTGAGATAACCAGCATACAAGCTTGATTCTTGCAGTACCTTCGAAGACAAAACCTGCAGTCGTAGAATTTTGCCGAGAAACAAATTTCTGTACAGTATAATACAATTCCTGCAAGTGACAGAGGAGAGCGGTTACCTGCTCCTCCCCGGCCCCTGTTGAAACAATTCTGTCAGTTTCAATGAGGGCAGAGGAAAGGCCGGAGGGCAGGCGGTTTCTATCTCAAACTGGGCGCCGTATACATCCCAGCAGGCAACGCCAGACAATATCAGGTGGTCCTGACAGCATCCCGATTACCTCTGGCTGGAAAATCTTTCCTTCTCTCTCTACAAAGTACCATCTACTGTGGGCAACAAACGAGTAGCTCCAAAACACAGCCACTCTACTGCTGTACGCTTAAAGCACCAATTTGTGTGTGTGTGTGTGTGTGTGTTTAGATGGCCATCAAATAATCAACTACCTACCGACCTCACTAATGAATTAAATAAGCAGATAACTAGCCAACTCTCTTTTAACCACTCAGGTAAACTACTATGCAAAAAGGCTAGCAAAGCAACCAGCAAACTACAACGCTGCCCACCTAAACAAGTACACCGACAGCACTACCCGACTTACACAGTAATTATACTGCGGAAGGTTCAGCGCAAGTCGAATTACTTATACATACGGTAAACTACGTGTATACAAGGCCTACAGCTTAAATCCAAACTCCATCACACTGGAAACCGAACAGCCGCAGTATGACCACCCGCCATACCTGACTTATCACCCAGCAGTTTCCTTTCACGCCCTTCCTCCCAGTGTGCTATTTGATTCCCGCAAGCAAATTCGGTTCGCGTTTCAAAAACTTTTCAATCTCTTTTTTTAAAATGCGAAAGTCTAAAAGTGTCAAAGCAGGTGAGTGTGTGTTAACAACTTTTTGCTATCAAAGCAACTGGATGATGAAGCCTTCCGTGGTACTAGCATTATTCTTCACTGAGAAATATCACTTCTAAACACGTTTTTAAGTTAAATTACGTCGATGAAAACATTATTTTGACGGTCCATTACTCCAGGCCTAAAGGAGCGTCGACTCACTGCCGAATTTTGCATATATTAAACCGTGCTGAAGTCCTACGTTTTATGAACCACTGTACTAGTATGAAGTAAAGGTAAAAAAGAATAGTCGTCTTTCGTGCACCAGGAGACGCACCAGTTCGACGGTCTGGCATGTCCAGCATGTCCATCAGATTTCCTCCCTCTTTTCATGCTTTAGTGTTCAGAGATGTGGGCTACTAGTCGGCTGTGAGTCAACGACCTATTCGTCATAAATATATTTCCATGTCCTCGAAACAGTAGGCCTACATAAAATTCTGTCCCTACTTTAATGACAACACCGTGTCCCCAGCATATGGAAATAATCGATGTTTTGGCGCATTAAGAGGAGAAATAAGACAGTATAACCTGTGATAAAATTCCTGCTTTTTTACGATTAAAGCGGGTGGTACACATATACCACTATGCTGAACCGGTCATCAACTTCTTCGTCAACGATCCAAAACTACACAAATCGCATTCGCCTTACTACCCAGCAGTACCAGCAGACAGCAGCCCAACAGATCGCCACAAATTTACAGGACAAAATTTCTCTTATTCTTGCCAATACAGAAACCGCACGTTTCACTATTTTGGGAGATCACGACCCATAAGAACATTGGGTACGAAGCTAGATTTGGTAATTCCTGGTTTAAAATATTAACTCGCAGATACGTACTAACAAGTGAAAGCTATTCTCCCTAAAGCAAAATTAACACGAAGAGCGCTACAGGACCAGGCATCTAATCAGGTAAAAAAGTAAGTGTCTCATAAATTCACATGATTCAGTAAGCAGCTACCCTCGTAACCAAATACCGCACATAAGATCTCTTTGATGACGTCCGTATTTAATCAACCAGTCAGTAGATTTCTTGATTTTAAAGAACCCAAAACATTCACCACCACACCTAGAATGTAACCGGCATTAAGCCGATGTGGCCAATAACTTAAATTTTGTTTCTACGACTCGTCTTCATATCCTCCAGTCTCAACGCCTCCGAACTGCTCTCTTCGCAACGAACTTTCGAAAGAAATTTCTTGTGAAGTTCCATTCCCACTCATGACACGATAATCACCAAGTACGAATGTATGGCCGCTTTACTTCTTACCTATTTCGCCCGAAGATTTTCTTTGGAACTTTCGTTTTCGAGGTTCTCAATCCAAGTTGTTCATATCACCTAATCTATCCTGACAAACATGGGGCCTTTCAAGCCTCAAGCATATTGAAGTAATCCAAACAAAAGGCAACTAACTACTAACATTACGTAGCAGAACCTAAGTGCTTATCAAACTCAGTACAGCCTCTGGGTACCATCCAGTGCCATTGCTAACCATCTCGTTCCCTGAGATCTATTTTACTCTTACTATCCTGTCTCCTCCTACTCCATCAAAGTGTAAGTCCCCACATTCTATGTGCAACCCTGGCTCTACCAATACGGCAAAACAGCAGTAGACTTCAAGATCCCCCAAACAGAACCAACAGGTGACCAGGACCAATTACGTGGCTCTTCTTCAAGGAGACACTCAAAAATGTCTCCAACGGCAGCCACAGCTGAACCTTGCATCAGTTCCAGAAATTGTGAGATCTATACTGCCAGAGGTATAGTCTACTACAGCAGCACATATTATCAGCGAACATAACTTGCAGGAACAACAATTCACCAAAAAAAAAAAAAAGTTTGTAAGGCACAGGAGTTTATGTAATATTGTACAATAGCTACAGCATATAACGTCAGCAAGAATCAGGCGATACAGGTCGAGGATCGTTGTATTTATTGAGAGGGGAGCTTAGGCGCGCTACCCACTTGCCGTATTTCCTGCAAACGTTGCGTTTTACCTCAAGCTTCAATTTCTGTCAGCTGTAACTCACTCCATCCATCCAGCCACAAATCTGCATCTGAGCACATTGTTTTAACAAACTCATTATTTATGTTTTCCCCTCACAGAAACAGACTTTCCACACACGCAATGGCAAAACTGACTTCCTACGAAACTGAATAATCACGACTATCCGACATTCGTCTTCCAGATTCATAATGAAGGCCACTTCAATTTGTTAGCGCTTTTCCCAGGCAGCGACAACTAGAATTTCTAAACAATCTCAAATTATTACATAGCAGTCAAGGCGAAGAAGTAACCGATTCCGATGTCGTATTACGTCCATATATTTATCTACACTTACTTCTAGACAATTTCTTTGGGGGTACTGACGAAAGTGTCTACGTTTTTTATTGTGGTAAATATTCTACCACCAAAAAAAAAACACAACAATACTGAGGGACCTGATTTGTTTCATAACGAAAACTGCTTGAAGCCACTGAACAAACCGAATCACTCACAGCTTTACAAAGCTAGGAATTTACTGACTTGTTTGAGAACTATCAAATCCCCCCCGGCCACTAAAAGTAGAAAATTTTAAAGTGATATCTAGTAGATTGCTAATACAAAACCAAAAGAGAACGTAACACAACACTAAACCGCTTATAGATAATATGTACGAAATGTGCAGGGAATGGCTACATCGGTTAATCAGAACTTACATGTTTGTTTTGTTTCTGAGTTATTCAATTTTTTTGGGTCAGCCAAGATGACATTCTATATAATTTTTACATGTTAATTACAGGCAAAAAGCTGTAACACCCACACTGTTATTCACATCCTCTATTTTCTATTTGCATGTAAGACATATAAAGCCAGAAGGTCGCGGGTTCGAATCCAGATGGTATCACTGGAATTTTTCATAGCCATAATCCTTCCGGTCAGGCTATGGTCCTAAGGGCGACTCAGCCTATAACAGAAATGAGTGACAGGAATGTTGTCTGGGGGGTAAAGGAGGCGGGTGCGCAGGGCTGACAACCTAACCACCTTCATGTGGGGACTGTATTGAAATCTGGGAACCGCAACCTCTGGAACTCCTACGGCCTGTCCAGGCCTGTACATGAACTGCTTCCCTTTACCTTTATATAAAACATATGAATGTATATACTAATTACTGCTAAATTTAAAATAATGCTGCTACTCACATGAGTAAAATCTGTTCACAAGTAAAACGTCATATTCTCAAACTGACGTTGACAAAATAAAAATAATACAAGGATAAATATAAGGAAGCGACAAAAAATGCGGCTCTGTGTCACACTTCAACAAGACGACACAAAACTGTTAGCGGTGCAAATTGATTTGGAACCAAAAAGTATTTTTTTTTACGTTCCCTTGCCGACCTGTGTAATTACTTCAACTGAACAGCAATGAACTGTATATAATAACATTCCGTGCAGCTAGTCAGACAACTCATAAAAGGAAGCGGGGATCCTGAAAATCCTTCAACAAATTACTGTGCGACTCTTGGACTTAACGTTCTCACATGCACACAGTGAAGTGTGCGCATTTGATTTCAAAGCTTCAGCTTATAGAAACCAGCAAAAGAGAGGTGAAAACCACCCTGCCTTTTCTTCCCTTCCCAATACAAACCCTTAACATTCCACACCCCTTTCTTTATGCAAAAAAAAAAACGAGAGAGAAAAAGGAGGAGATTGTAGAGTGCGCGTGTTGTCATGGAGATGTACTCCCCTCACCCTAGGTTCGATCCCTGCTTCGCGCAAGAGCACGAGCGACCACCCCCGAGCCACGTTTCATCCCCCGGCCGCTACACTGCAGCCATGTTGCTGTCGGATGCTGTTGTCAGGGGCAACGGCTAGGAGAGGGGGAAAAAGGGAAATGGTGGAAACATGAAAGGGAGAAGAAGTTCATTTCCTTATTTAACACCAAAAATACAAGGAAAACAGCTGTTTATCCCTACTGTAAGCTCCCTATTTTCTTCCTTTGCAAATGCAACAAAATAAAGAGATTCGGTTTGGTTCTTCACCTACGAACGCCAACTTATTCACACAATACAACTGCTTGCATATGAAATTCATTCCCGATTCTCCGTAGAACACGAGCAGATACACTTCAATCGAGTCTCAATTGCCAAACGTTTTCACTGCTATGTAATACTGTACACTGCAATGACCTTGACGTCCATTTGTTGCGGTTACAGAAACACCGTTACAAAGCCAGCAGCAACTACAGTCATCGTATCACACTTTAACAAGCAACCTTCTCTGGTATCACGTTATTAACCATACCAAGAAGCTTTTCATATCAAAGCTGTTTCTTCAGTGCACAGTGCATTTCTCTCATAGTTATCCTGAGCACAGCAGCCGTCACGAGAAGACCCGCCGGCTGCAAGCTTCCTGTCTGATAAAGATGCCGTGCTCCGCAAGACGAAGAAAGGGGTAAGCTTACCCCGCACTAATTCCAGGGCACAGAACTGATAGCCCAGTTTGTGTTACTTGTACCATATAACGAAAAGAATACTTTTGAAATATTAAAAACGAAAGAAATTTTACAGAAATATTAAGGTGTGGTCATTAAATGTCGCCTTCGGAACTGAAATACACGAAGGGGGGCAAAGACACAACTTTTCAACATGGTTTTGCTTCTATGCAATTTTCATGACAAATGCGTAAGGTTTAATGCAAATTTGACATAAAATGTCTGCTTCCAACACAGCATTCACACTGTCATTCCCTAGTCAAGACATTAAAACCAAGAAGCCGCACTTATATTATGCGTGTCTCATGCAATGTTAGAGCACAGAAAACCGGCAGTAAGGAAATCTGTCGTTTTCATGTCACCGGGACGACGAAGGTGGTCAACTGTGATACGTGCGTCCAGAACATCCCGGCTTCTGTCGCTTCATTGTGAATAATATTGTCCACATGATGCACTAGTTGCCTCGTCTGTATTTATATCCACTCACAGACATCGAGAATGCAGTGTTACCCAGAGGGGTTTCACGGCATACCAAAAAACCCGAATAAGGATGGAGTCAAAATCCCCGCACAAACCACAGGGATGTGGACGAATCTTTAATTCGCATCACCCAACGTCGCAATAATATAGTCAGCTATTATCTGGTACTCGAGAAATTCTGGGTACATATCTCGGGCCAGAAAACTGGCTAGCGTGAATGGGAGTTTCCGTTATTTTCCTGACTTCTTCCACGCAAACGCCACGACAGTAGGCCTACATACAACATAACATTTCCATTATATAAGCGCAGCATGAATACACCACAGACAGAGAAGTATTTGACACGTTACATAAATACCAATTCGCAGTCTGATTTACAGAAATGCTGAAGTAAACTAAGGGTTACCCGATATGTATAATATGGAATGGTAGTACAATGTCAGGAACAGCTCGTGAGATAACAGAAGAAATACGCAGAGGGAGAACCAGACACAGCTGTAAGGTGGGTATTTACAATAACACAAGAAGAGAGAAAAATAACAGAAAGGAAATAACAACATCTAATCCACGAGACAAGAGTGGAAAGCTCTTCGTAACACCTGTACAAGGTTAACAGGGAAGAGGATCAATTTTAGGATTTACGTAGCTTTAAAACTTGTGACGGGTGAGGGATTCAAGGGATGGGTGAAGTTAAATCTCTGATCGATCAGAGAGAGACCGGTTAATACGATTCGCATCTTTTTCTTTTTATCGTGTCAGTTTATTCCTAGAATGCAAGTACACTACACTAAATTCCACTCAACATAAATCACTACATTTCACACACACGAGTGTGCACAAATTCCGGCGACTAAATTTCGTACGGTAGCCCCCAGTACTTTCAGCATAATTATTACACTTTTTCCCTTTTCACACAAAAATGTGTCAGTAAACATGCGCCAAGCTGTAGGCGCGAAACAGCGAGATTCACAGGTCCATTCAGAATTTTAGGTCCTCAGCACGGAACTTGCTTCAATGACACCCTTCTGGAGTCTGTAATTTAGAGAAGGTTCTTACATCTCTGCAAAATTTTGGGACCGCTGCACATCTGATAATTTCTCATTAATGTCTCATGCCACTAAGATATCAATAATACAACAGATACAAAACATACATATCCATGACATCACTCAGGTAATCATAAATTTCTGCAACCAGGCAAATTTTTCATTAAAAAATAAAAAGGAATCATCAAACAAATATAAAAGGAAATGTACGTTCGAGATATCCTGTGTAGACGAATTTTATTTCTGTACAAACGTTTGCCTTAATGTCCGTTTTGCAGAGCTCTACCGACCGAACAATGCAGAGTATGAAACATGCTGGCCGAAATCTATGTATACATAGTGATCTAAAACTAAAACTAAACTCCGTGGCCTTAGTCCGCGAGCGAACTATACCGACAGAGCGGCCGCCGCCGGTCGGCGAAGTTAGTGCCAACTTCTGCGGGTAGAGG
>JGI20166J26741_11881140_pt1 | contig 20137 bp, 14 predicted proteins | sample TergutCu122P5_FD_26741 | JGI IMG/M metagenome (IMG submission 26741)
TAAAACGTTTGAGTTGGTTTTGGATTTTAGCGATTTTGTCAACGTCGAAGTCGACCTGTTCCAAAAAATCCAAAATTCTCAGCAGCACGAACAAGCCCGAAAGCAGGGCACCGCACGTATGTGGCCTCGTTCGTTTCACCGTTTTGCCGCTGAGTTTCACAAGCAAGTCCTTGAACTCGGTTGCCTCGTTGCCCGTCGTGCGCTGCAAACTCCAAATCGTTGCCGCCGCCATCGACGCCACAAGCAGGCGATTCATGATCGCGTAACCCGATTCCTGTTGCCAGTGGTCGAGTTTCATCCCGGCACTCTTCATCAACTTGAAATACGACTCAATGTTCCAACGCCAATAATGCCACAACGCAATCAACTCCGACGACGCCGATGTCGCATCAATATTCGTCAGCAAATACCACTCGCTCAATAACTCATGCGTTTCGACATCGCGAATTCGCGTCATCACAAATCGCAATTCAATTGTTTCACCGGGATATTGTTTTTGTTTGCCGTTGATCTTGTGCCGGGCAGGCCGGTCAAGAGTCACCGTCGTTTCCGCGATCTCCTGATACGCCCGACGGCCACGTATTTCCACATCCCGCGTGCGGCGAAAACAATCATCGCGTCCCAGTGCTTGGGCGACTTCGTTCATCATCACCGAACTGTTTTGCCATGTTACACGACGGTTGTTTCCACGCACAAGGAACTTATGACCCGCCGCATTCCACTGACGCCAATGGCCAACCGAATCCGTCTCGCGATCAATAACATGCACCATCTTTGCCGCCAAGCCCCAATTCTTCGACGCATTCATCGTCGGAAGAATCCGCTCTGTATGATTCGCGTCTTCGACCGGTTCGTCCCGTGTCGAATGCACTTTTTCCGCCGTCCTCAAGTGCATTTCAAGCGGAGCGATGGGCTGACCATTCTGCGCGTTGACAAGCAGGTGCGTCGTCAATTCATAACCGATGTTCGTTTCATGTGTCAACCGAACAACATCTTTTTTCGCACGATGATCTCCGTATTTCAATTTGCTCCAATCACTCACCAGCAAAACAAATCCTTCACCGGGACACCCGGTGACCGTGGTCTTAGCAAACTGCGTTTTGGCAAACATACGCAACGGCTTGACGAGTTCCTGAGGCGTCACTCGTTCGTTGTTGAGAAATCGCCATGTCGCCTGCGTTGCCGCGAAACTCGAAGCCACGCAGGCAGACGGAGCCGGTCCGGCTGTGATTCTTATGAGCTTGCACCAATTTCCAATAACGCCTGTTGAGTCGCTCATCACCAAGATCAACAGGTACGATGTCCTCAAATATCTCATGCCCATTGCCGCGCATCTTACACAACTTCCGTAACCAACGCAATGTCAATCTGAACTTGTGGAGATACTTTTGGTTATGGCTGGTTGTGTCAAACAACCATATACACCGAGAGCCGATCTTTTGTAAAGATCAGTTTTTAATGTCGATTAATGTTTGATTGCTTTCTTGGAAAGTGCAGATTATAACGTAAGTTACATAAACCGCCAGATTAAGGAGGCAAAGAAAAAACAATCGAAAAATGACCGTCGATCGAAGGTCATCAAGAGAGAAATCCGCTTCCCCCGATGTGACAAATGTTGAAAAACGTGTATATTGGTATGGACACAAAAGTTGAACCGCCACCAGATTTTTTGGCCACGAATACCGCAGCTTCCGTTGGTCGCTGCTGTCCAACTCTTATGTTCAGGGCAATAATTTACTCAGTAATATTGATTTGAGATCACATATTCATATTAGCGATCAATGAGAGGATTGATTGATGACTGTTCCCGGTTGTGAGATGTTCGAAATTTTTCCGAATCCGGCAACGGATCGGGATTACACGATTGAAATGATTTGTCCCGAATTCACGTCGGTCTGCCCGAAAACCGGTCAGCCTGATTTCGGGACGTTGACGTTTCGTTATGTTCCCGGCGAGTGGTGCATCGAACTGAAAAGTTTGAAATTGTACCTGCAAAAATTCCGCAACGAAGGAATATTTTACGAAAGCGTCACCAACAAAATTCTCGACGATTTCGTCAAAGCGATTCAGCCGCGACGCATGACGCTGACGGCGGCGGTCACCCCCCGCGGCGGCATTTCGTCGGTCATCACGGTCGAATATTCCGAACCGATCACGTTTTAATATTTCGTTCTGTTCACGCCTTGACCGGATTTTTAACGCGAAACACGCTAAATATCACGAACCACACAAAAAAATCAACGAAAATTTAGCGTTTTTCGCATCATTTTCGTGTGGTTCGCGTCAAAAACAGAACTGTGAATGGATACAATATTTCAATAATAAAAAAAAACAAAAAGGTCACAATCATGCGATCAGACATCATCAAAAAAGGGGACGCCCGTGCGGGACACCGGAGTTTGTTGCGAGCTTGCGGGCTGAGCGAAGACGATTTTGGCAAGCCGTTTATCGCGATCGTCAACAGTTACATCGACATTGTGCCGGGGCATATTCACCTTGACAAGGTCGGCGAATATGTCAAACAGTGCGTCCGGGATGCGGGGGGCGTGCCGTTTGTGTTCAACACGATCGGGATCGACGACGGAATCGCGATGGGGCACGACGGCATGAAATTTTCGCTGCCAAGCCGCGAAATCATCGCCGATTCGGTCGAAGCGATGATCATGGCGCACAAATTCGATGGCATGATCTGCATTCCGAACTGCGACAAGATTGTGCCTGGCATGTTGATGGCGGCCATGCGCTGCAATATTCCGGCGATTTTTTGCAGCGGCGGCCCGATGGAGGCGGGACGCGACAAAGACGGCAAACTGCTCAACCTGATCGACGCTTTCACCGCGGCGGCAAGTCGCCAGCAGGGCAAAATCAGTGCCGACGAGTTGCTCGCGATCGAACAGGTTTGCTGCCCGACCTGCGGAAGCTGTTCCGGCATGTTTACGGCCAACAGCATGAACTGCCTTTGCGAAGCACTCGGCATGGCACTTCCCGGCAATGGAACGCTCCTTGCGACGAGTGCCGGGCGAAAAAAACTTTACCAAAAAGCGGCCAAACGGATCGTCGAAATGGTGAACGATCTCGAAGCGGGCAAAACCGGCATGTTGCCGCGCGACATCGTGACCGAAAAAGCGGTCGACAACGCGATGATTCTCGACATGGCAATGGGGGGGAGCACGAATACGGTGTTGCATATTCTTGCCGTCGCCCACGAAGCGAACCTCGGCTACTCGATGGCGCGAATCAACGATCTGAGTGGCAAAACGCCGAACATCTGCAAAGTCGCACCGAGTTGTTCGTATCATATCGAAAACGTGCATAACAGCGGCGGAATCCACACGATTCTCGGTGAAATCCGTCGCGGCAAGCCGGGATTGCTCGACGTGAGCGTCATGACCGTGACCGGAAAAACGCTCGGCGGAAACATCGACAATTACGACGCACGCGGCGGAAAAATGCTTCCGGAGGCGGACGCCATGTATGCCGTGACGTCGAGCGGCAAGCGGAACAGCCCCGGCATGAGCGTCGAACAAACGGTCGGCAAAATGTCCGGTCTCAAGCTGACTTTTGACCCGTTTGACTGCATTCGGACTTGCGACAAAGCGTACACGCAGACCGGCGGCCTTTCGATTCTTTACGGCAATCTCGCCCCGAACGGCTCGGTCGTCAAAACGGCGGGAGTGCTCCCGCAAATGCTGAAACACACAGGCCCGGTCGTGATTTTCGAGTCGGAACCGGACGCTTACGACGGGATCGTCCGCGGCAAAGTCAAAAAAGGGGACATTGTCATCGTCCGTTACGAAGGCCCCAAAGGCGGCCCCGGCATGCAGGAAATGCTTGCCCCGACCACCGCGATCAAAGGGGTCAAGCTCGACGATTCGGTCGCGCTCATCACCGACGGGCGGTTTTCGGGCGGAACGGCCGGCGCGTGCATCGGTCATGTCAGCCCGGAAGCGGCGGCAGGCGGTCCCATCGCCTTGTTGAAAGACGGCGACATCGTTGAAATCGACATTCTTGCCGGCAAACTCGACGTCAAACTTTCCGACGCCGAACTTGCCGAACGAAAAAAATCGTTCGTCCCCCCGCCGCCGCGATTCAAAACCGGCTACCTCGGCAAATACACTGCGTTGGCCAGCAGTGCTGATACGGGGGCTGTGCTCAAGTGGTAGCCACCGTATTTTTTCATCACGAAGTTTTTTATGTTAGCGCAGAGGCTTGTCTCCGGTTAACCCGTTTAGCCGTGCGTCTTAGACGCCGGAGAATATTGGTATGGACACAAAAGTTGAACCGCCACCCGACTTTTTTGGCCACGAAGGCCGCAGCTTCCTTACCTTCGGACGGGTGCTGCTGTCCAACTCTTATGTCCAAGTCAATAGCTTCAAAAACGACGAAGTTTGGCGGTTTTCGCAAAAAACTGATCGCCATTGTTTCAACATCCGGCCAAAGAACTTATCAACGACGTTTGCCGGGTAAAAAAACGCTTCGTGACGTGAGGGAATTTATCGATGAATTGGAAAACTATCGGAATAAATTTCCCCGGTGTGCTGACGTGATATTGATGCTTTCCCAGGCGGAAGAAATACGCCTGGATTACGAAAAGGCAATCACTCACCTCAATGCTTTTCTTGAAATCACAGGCAACCGCAGCAATAAGAAAATGGTGAAAAAATTGGCCATGCTCCAGGAATCAAAAAAATTCTGGGATCAAATTCAACTATCGCCATGGGAATTGGATTTGCTGGGAAAGTATTTGGAAAAACACTGGGATTCCGACGGGTTCACTGCATCAAAAGAATGGTTGCTCTCATGCAATAAACCGGCTGAAAACATCATTGCTCACTGGGAAAGCATGGGGTTGCATAGCGATTTTATGATTCTTCAATATCTTGTCGATGTGTAACACGGTTCCTCAACGCAAATCTGCCGACCAGTCATCCCGGGAAAATGAAAATGTCAACCTTTGAAAACGCCAATAAGATGCTCCGGCAGCTTGTCGATGCGGATGTTTTACAACCGGAACCGGGGCGGTCTCTTGAACAAATCACGGAAACCGAAAAAAAATACGGCTTCATACTTCCGCCGCCGATTGTCGAGTGGTTGACGTACTGCGGCGGTATTTCGATGATGGCACACGGAGTTCTGTATGGTTTGGATGAGATTACCGACGACTTTTGTAGTGAACACACATCGCATTGGAAAAAACGCGAGTGGACTCCGATTGGCGGCGACGGTTGTGGCAGCTATTATCTCGTTGTTAAGCGCGAAGAGCGTGTAGGAACGGCCTATCCGCCGGTTTTCATTGACCGCTATCCGGTTGTTTTTGTTGACCATGAAGACAGTGCCATCGAAGAGGACGGTGAAAGCCGGCTTTGTAACCATATCACTTACATGGTTGCATCGGATTTACCGCACTTTTTGGAGGCGATTTTTCTGTATCAAGAGCATGGCGAACAATACCGAGACTGTGAAGGCGGCGAATACCCGGATTTTTGGTGGCCGTTCGATAAAACACGAGTTCGGCAATTCGACCCGGACATTGAAAAGATCGGAATCATCGCGCCTTGGGATGCATACATCGAGTCAATCCGTGACGGGGTCGACCGGTTGCTGCAAAAAGGCGACCGCGAAACAGCGAGAAAACAACTTCTCAAAGCCGTTGAACTTGCAAAGGAAGACGATTACGTATGCAATGAAATGGTAAGTAATATCGATGCCCTTGCCGAGAACGGTTTTATTCGGGATGCGTTGAACGTGATACGGAATTTGCCGCCGTCTTATGAACGTGCCCATTCGTTTTGTTACATCACGTTTTGCAAATCGGAGCATTTCGACTGCACGCCGGAAGAGGTCGTTGAAACCGCCATTGACATTGCAGAAGAAGGGTTCAACATGCGCGGTGGTGCGTTACCGCCGGATAAGTGCGACAGGTATTTTGCCCATTACGTCGATGACATTTTCGTTTTGATCAATACGTTTTCCGATGAGCGAAACCTGAAAAACGCGGAAACATACCTGGACCGCCTTTGGCAGCTTGTCCGACGCCTGACCGACCCGATGGATCGTATTTTGTCATTCAACAGTATTTCTCTTGGATTCTGCTGCAACGGGAATTATAATATTGCAAAGATCATCAACGATGAAGCAATGGCAATGGTCGGCCAGGCCGATGCAAACCTGTGGGATGAATGGGAATTTTACGATGACGACCCATTGACTCGTGAAAATGTTCTTTCGTGGGTCGAGGGAGTGAAAAAAGAGATTGACGAAAAGATGGCACATGATAGAGTGACCATTGAAAAAATCGTGAAAGGGAGTAATGAAGCGGCGTTCCAAGAACTCGTTCTTCACAACAATTGTTTGACAATGAAGGTTCATTTGCCTTATTACGGCCAATCAAATTATGGCAACAATGGGGATGATGAACAGGAAGAAATGACGGTAACGCTCAAAATCAAGGCCGAAGTGTTCGATGTTCAAATGCCGGACACATTTCCTTTGACCGCCCATTTTTGTTTGGATCGTATTAATATCATGGTCAATTCCTGGGGATACTATATTCTTCCGGAAAATAAAGACGAATTTTTTTGGTTGGTCAAGAATGGTTTTGCTTTGGCGTTCGGGAGACATCATCAAAAGTACCGTTGGTTATTCAGGATTGTTTTCGGAGAGGGACATGTCCATGTTTTGCTTTCCGACCCGAATGATATTGATTTCATCGTTATGGAAAATGATGAATAAACATCAGGTAAAACGAGAGAGATAAAATCTGCGATGAAAGGCCGTTTTCCTTGCTCAGGACGCGACTATTTTTAGCGCGCAACATAACCCGGGGCGGATCATTTCATAACAGCAGCCGGGAACGTAAGTGACCGGTTTATCAAAACGCTGTGGTTTTACTGTGCCGCTCATAAAAATTGAGCTTATCCGTGGAATCGCTTGCATCGCCGACAACAAAAAAACCTGCTATTTTATATGTTTTAACAATGTCGGCGCAGCAGGCAGCCGTGGAGGCGGTTCAAATTTTATGATCGCGTCTATAACCCGTCGCTGACGCACCGGGCTGCTGTTCTTGTTCGATTGACGTGGCGGTTCGCAATTCGTTTTGACAACCGCAAACAAGGAGATTTCAAATGACGCAGGAATTGCCGATTCCAAACGGGAAAAAGCGTTTTCGTTTCAAACGCCGACATCTCATTGTCATCGGCCTGATTTGCATCCGGCGTACAGGCAAGCGCGACAACCACGCACTCGTCAAATCCCAACGGGTTTGTTGATTTTCATTCGGTGGGCGTGCAACTTGTCACGGGGCATCCGCTGGAAATCGCCTGTGCAAGGCAAGTTGTCGTCGACCGCGTTCGGCGGTTCCAACATCCCGTTGGTCGAATTGAATCATTCGTCCGATTTCACGTTTCGCGGTTCGTTGACCGGCGTTTCGACGCAATCGTGTTTTTACGACAGTATCGGCGGCGCGGTGACCAAACAGTTCACGCAAAATCTCAAGCAACAGCTCGACCAGGTGACTCGTAAAAGTTCCCCTTTGCCCGTGTTGCCGGATGCGTTTTATCCGGCTTATGTGGAAGCGTCGAACGTTCCACCCTTGGAAAGACGGTCGTGTCACATTGCAAATCACACACCATCTGGCAGGCACAATAAATTGAGGCCGAAAGCGATGATACCGCAGTCGGTATTCCTCATTCCCCGCGAAAAGAAATCTGCGTGAGAAACAATCCGGAGGCGGGAGCGGTTTGCCCTGCTTTGGAACGGTCGCAAGCGGCAAGCGTTTCGGTCATTGACCCGACGGAACGCCGCCCGGAGCCGACCTGCACGAGCGTTCCGGCGATGGCTCGCACCATCTTGTACAAAAAGCCGCTCCCCGTGATTTCGAGAATGATCAACGGTATTGGGAAAATGCCCGGCGGTTCGCAACAAATGCCGCGTTGGACGGAAACGTCGAAAATCGTTCTCACGGTGCTCAGACGCGGTGCGCCTTGCGATTGAAAACTCGCGAAATCATGTTCACCGGCAAGAAATTGCGCTGCGGCATGCATTTTTTCCACGTCAAGCGTCCCCGACCGGTACGACCAGACGTACTCTGCGAGAAACGGCGATGCCACCGCCCGGTCGTCGATCAGATAACGGTATTTTTTTCGAACGCAATCGTCGATCGGATGAAACGCAAGCGGTGCTTCGACTGCCGTTTGCACCCGAATGTCATGCGGCAAACCGGCGTTGAGCGCGTTGACAAACGAAGTGGCGGGAATGACGCTCGTCGTCGTGAACGCCGCCGTTTGCGCCAGTGCATGAACGCCGGCATCGGTTCGACTGCTCCCGACAACCGGCGTGTGGATTCCGACAACACGTTCCAGTTCCGCTTCGAGTTGCCCTTGAACGGTCGGCACGCCATCGTGATGTTGCCAGCCGTGATAATGCGTCCCCCGATAGGCCACTTCAAGACGAATACGACGCTCGGAAAGACCGTTTGACATTATCTCACCTGATGACATTTTTCACCTGCTGATAATGGGAATCACGTTCGACGGGAACGTATCCGGCATCGAGAATCAACTGACGAAGTTGTATCACGTCGAGACCGACCGGGGCGTTTGAACCGGCGTCATGATGAATCCGTTCCTCGTGAACAGTCCCGTCGAAATCGTCAGCCCCGAAACGCAACGCCATTTTGGCCACATTCAAACCGAGCGAAACCCAATACGCTTTCAGGTGCGGCACGTTATTGAGCAAAATCCGGCTAATGGCAACCGTCCGCAGTTGTTCGAACGTCGAAAGGGACGGAACATCCGGCAGTTTTGTCCCGCTTGCGTGAAACAAAAGCGGCACAAACGCTTCAAAGCGTCCCGGACGGTTTTCACGAATCGATTCGGCCTGTAATTCGCGAAGCCGTAACAAGTGCGAAATGCGATGTTCCGGTTTTTCGACATGACCGAACAGCATTGTCGCATTGGTGGAAAGGCCGAGCGAGTGCGCCGTTTGGTGAACTTCCAGCCAGATGTTCGCCGGCGGTTTGGCCGGAGCAATGACACGCCGTATCTGCGGATCAAAAATTTCCGCCCCACCCCCCGGCAGACCGGAAAGGCCGACGCTTACCAAATCCTGTAACACTTCGGAGACGCTCATGCCGGTTTCTTCCGAAAAATGAGCAATCTCAACCGCCGTCCACGCCTTCAGTTGTAACGCTGGGAACGCATGGTGAATGATCTCAAGAATATGCCGGTACCACTCGTAACGTTTTTCCGGATGAATGCCGCCGACGATGTGAATTTCACTTGCCTGCCGTTCGGCGGCAAGAGATGCACGCTCCAGTATCCCGGCGTCGCTCATCAGGTACGCTTTTTTCGCGTCAGGATCGCAACTGAACGCACAAAGCGGGCAACGCAACTTGCAGACATTCGTCGGGTTGATGTGCATGTTGACATTATAATAGACATTACGACCGTACCATTGTTCGCGTAATCGATCGGCAATCATCGCCACCGCGACCAAGTCAACCTGCTCGTCGAAAAGAAACAGACCGTCATCGAGCGAAACCGTTTCACCGTCCAATGTTTTCTCTTCAATTTCGGCCAATCGTGCCAATGCTTGTGCCCGCATTATTTATCGTTTTGTTTTTCGTTTCTTGATAATGGCATGTTTTGTCATTTGTGAATTGTAAATGACGAATCAAAGCATGATTGTCTGCACATTCTTGCCATTTTATCGGGTGATTGTTTCTCTGCAATCTCGTTCCGTTTGCCGGCATTCAATCAAAAATCATATTCACCATGAAAAATTTCGTCTTGTTGTTTTTCGAAAAAAATGGCATAATACATATATTGTGTTTGTTTTCTTTTTTGCAAATTGTCAAAATGATACGATTTATTTCGCGGGATTCACTTTTCGTTATCATCCGCGAGACCTGAAAATGCGGGAAAAAACACCTTTTTTGGAGATCAATGTTCAAACCCGGCTTGGTCGGCCGACAAGGAGAAATGACTGATTTTGTTACAAAGTCAGCTGTCTCTGAGAACAAATTTTCTCCTGTCAAAAAAATTTTGAGAAAATTTGAAAAATCCCCCATCCGTTTTGGCTTTGGCTGCGTATTATCTTTCATGCGAAGGATGCTGCCAAAACTTGACTCGGTCATTGTTGCAAAGACGCACCACTTCGCACGAGAAATCACCGAGAAAAGAAAATAACACAACAATTGCTGTTCAATAGTTTTACGGCAATGATTACCTGGGAGAAAAGTCATGAATATTTATGGTTCGCCATTCGTACAAAACACGCATTCCGTTTCAGCCCCTCAAACCCCTTCCAAATCCCGACAGACCGCGGCTCCGGAATCTGTTGCGTCATCAAAAATTCAAGATGAGGTTTCGCTGTCGAATGCCGCCCGGCAATTGACCGGTTCCAGTCCGCAGCAGAGCGGTGAAATTCGTTTTGATTTGGTCAATCGAATTCGCAGTGAAATTGCCGCAGGAACTTATGAGACGCCTGAAAAACTTGATGCCGCCCTCGAAAAAATGCTTGCAGGAATCGGATACTGATTCCAATTCTTTATCGAATCAAGAATCAATGAATATCTGTTTTTTTCCTGAGGAAGCCACCTGACAGGTGTTGCGAGACCATGTTTTTGTTATAATTCCGTTTTTGCCGCATTCAAGTGATTGTCGGCCGACAGCCCGCAGGTCTTTCGCTCTCAAAGAATGGAAGTCTGCACCTGTTTACGAAAAACGGAGATCAAATCAAAATGAATGTTTCGATCGGAAGTGACCATCATGGGGTGGCGATTCGTCTCAAATTGGTGGAATTGATTCAAAGACTTGGTCACCAGGTCTTTGATCACGGTCCGACTGATGAAAAAGCGTTGCCAGTCGATTATCCGGACGTTGCAACCGAAGTTGCCTCGGAAGTCATGACCCGAAAGTCGGATTGCGGTGTCCTGATCTGCGGCACGGGCATCGGCATGTGTATCACGGCAAACAAATTTCATGGAATTCGCGCCGCCACTATTGTCGATGAATTGACGGCGGAAATCAGCCGGCGTCACAACGATCTGAATATTCTTTGTCTTGCCGGCGACATGTTGTCGGAACAAATGGCGGAACGAATCGTTGAGGTCTGGTTGAACACGCCGTTTGACGGTGGGCGGCACACGCGGCGTATCGATAAAATCAACAACATCGAATTTCAGGAAAGAAATGTGTAATACTCGATCAAACCTGGAATTGTGTTTCCCAATGGCAGCCCGGAGCGTAAGCGACGGGTGTTTCGGGACAACACGGTGAAACCGGTCGCTTACGCTCCCGGCTGCCATACACAAAATTACGTTTGCAGAATAGTAGAACGTCGACAAAAAAACGATCCGGTTTTTCGCTCTGGATCGTTTTTTTGCGTTTGTGTCTCAGAATATCAAATCAAAAGAAAAGAAAACTGGACGGTCGCTGGGGCGAAGTCGGTTTTCCGAATGTGGTCCCGGCCTCTTTCAGCAATTTGAGGTAATCCACCGTGATGGCAAGCACCTCATTCAGGAAATAATCACGAACGATTTTCGAATCATTATTAATGATTTTTTCGAGTTTTTCCTTTTCTTCCTTGTCGGTGTTGAGCCGTTCCCGTTCCGCATTGAATTTTTCCTCGTTCAGTGAAAACGATTTTCTGTCTTTCAATTCGGTGTACAACTTGATGTTCCGCTCAATTTTCTGAAAATCTTCGGAAACGGCAATGCGTTTCGCGGAACCCGCTCTCAGTTTTTCGACGATTTCGGGTGTCACGAAATTGAAAACCGGAAACTTGCCCGAAGGCACCTGATCATAACTGAGCGGATAATCAAGATCGGCTTCCGAAATATCCTTGATGTAATCGGTGATGGAAGGGATCACGACGTCCGAATCGACCCCTTTGATCTGCGGCGACGCTCCGGCGGGGCGATAAAACCGCTCAATGGTCAACTTGATGGCACCATATGGCGGCTGGTTTTTCAACAGCGGGAGCAAAACTCTGCCGGGAACCGTCATCGCTTGAACGCTCCCTTTGCCGTGCGTGCGGGAATCCCCCACGATGATGCCGCGTTTGTAGTCCCGAATCGCACCGGCAAAAATTTCACTGGCACTGGCACTGAATTTACTGACGACGACCACAAGCGGCCCGGCCCATGAAATGCCAGGATCATGGTCAATGTCGGCACGAACCCCCGCTTCATCGCTCCGTTTCCGTTGAACGACCGTTCCCGTTTCGATGAAAAGGCCAGTCAACGCCACCGCTTCGGGGAGTGAACCGCCGCCGTTTTTGCTGAGGTCCAGCACAACGGCATCGACTTTTTCGGCATTAAATTTGTCGAGAATCGCCCGCACATCCTCCGTCGTGCTTTTGGCGTTGGGATCGCCCCGCTGGGCGGCTTCCATATCGAGATAAAAACTCGGCAGATCAATGACGCCGATTCGAAACGGCGTTCCGTCCTCTTTTTTGCCTTCTTCAAAGATCATCGATTGCGCTTCACTGTCTTTCAATTCGATTTGCTCGCGGACAATTTCGATGATTTTGTTTCCGGAACCGTCTTCGGGAATGATTTCAAGTCGAACGACCGTTCCCCGGTCGCCGCGAATCTTGTCGACGACATCGTTGATTTTCATATCGACCACATCGACAATTTCACCGTCTTTCCCCTGGCCGACGCCGATGATCTTGTCTTCCACCTTGAGCCGTCCGTCTTTGTCGGCCGCCCCGCCGGGGATGATCTTCTTGATCACGGTCACCCCGTCTTCCGAAGCCAGAGACGCCCCGATTCCTTCCAGATGCAATCCCATTTGAATGTCGAAATTCTTCCGGGTCGATTCCGACATGTAACTGCTGTGCGGGTCATACGCCCCGGTCAGCGACGTCAGGAACAATTCGAGCACTTCGTCGTTGGTCGTCTGATGAATTCGTTTTCTCGTGCTTTCATAGCGACGCTGCAATCGTTTGACCGGGTCTTCCTGCGCTTTTTTCCTGGCGGCTTTGGCTTCCGCGGTGTCGCTCTTCGAGTCGTTGGAATCTTTGGCTTCCGCTTTCAAAAACAAAATATCCGATTTGACCTTTTTTCGGGTGCGATCAAACGCTTCATCCTTGTTTTGCGGGTATTTTAACATGTCTTTGTCGATGATCATGTCCTCGTCGACGGTGAAATCAATCGGACCGGCAAGAATTTGTTGCGCCATTGCCGTCCGTTCGTCGAACCGGTCCAGGTAAACGTTGAAAATATCGAACGCGATTTTGATGTTTCCGGATTTGATCATGTCGCAAAGCGCGTCTTCGCTTTTCGTGAACTCGTCAATGTCGGACTGATAAAAATAATACTTGAGCGGATCAAGTGTTTTGAGATACAACGCCAGCGTCCGTTTCGAGATTTCCTTGTCGAGCGGGTGCTTGGAAATGTGCTCTTTCGGCAACTGGCTCGCCACCATCGTGGCGATGATCAAATCGATGGACTTGGGAACCAGTCTGGCGTCTGCCGTCCCGCCGGCTTCCTGAGTTTGCGTTGCCGCAGAACATGATGCATGGCTCGTCAAATTCGAAACGGCAAACAAAGCCGCCATGATAAAATACCAACACAAAATCGTCTGTTTCTTAAATCTTTGTTTCTTCATCATAAATCCAATGGTTCTCTTATAAAGTGAAAAACTCAAAGTGAAAAGCAAGCCCGCCTTTTGGTTTTTCACTGACTTGGTCATTTCATAAAACCTTCAATGTATTTTTACCAGATTTCCCTATCACAGTGCAATGCCGTTTTTTACAAATTCAATAATTTTTCCCCTTTTGCGGTTGCGAGATTGATCAAAATAATCACTTATTTTGCCATGTTTTCCGAAATTGTCCATTTTTTGTTCCCGATCCGGCGAGACAAAGTTTAGTTACTGCTTTTAGTTTCCGCTCAGGCGGTGGATAAACAATCCTTTTTTGTTGAATTTTGATTTTCATCGTGATATACTACAAAATCGAGGGGGAAAATACGACAGTGCCAATGTAGTCGGAAAGAACAACAGCCGGGAACGTCAGTGGCCGGTTTTGAGCGTCCTGTTGCGTTGGGCTTTCATTGTTCAGGAAAAAAAACCATAAAAATGACGATCATTCATCATCGTAACATCTTTTTAACACGTCGCTTACGCTCCGGGCTGCTGTTCTTGGTGTTACGTTGTGGAATCAGGAAGCATACTCAAATTTTTTCAGAAAGGGACGTGAATGCAAAAGCAAATCATGATTTTGGCCGGTTTTTTGTTTTTTTTGCCGGCGACCATTTTATCGGCACAAGCGAAAGATGTGACATTGGAATCGCTTCTCAAGGAAATGGTTGACAGAAGTGCGATCGCACAATTTCCCGACCCGGCTTATACTTGCAAACAGGCAAGCAGTTACGACCGGAATTCCGTCGCCCCGGACAAACCGGGCTGGTTCGCCAACGGCGACGCGTCCCAATTCGTCCGCGACGAAATGAACGGCGACCGCAAGGAATGGGTGCTGATCGACGCCGACGGCCCCGGAGCAATTGTCCGATGGTGGATCACCGCGCCGCATTACAAAGTGACGTTCCGCGTCTATCTCGACGGGGAAGAAAAGCCCGCCATTGAAGCGAATATCGGCGATTTGGTCGGCGGCAAGTTTCTCACCGGTGCCCCGCTTTCGGAAGAAACCGCCCGCGGGCGGAATCTGTATCTCCCGATCCCTTACGCCAAACATGTCAAGGTGACCGTCGACGACATGCCGACGCAGCAAAATCTCTATTATCAAATCAATTATCGTACTTATGAAAAAGGAACCAATGTCGAAACGTTTTCGATGGACAAGTTGAAAAAGCAGGAACAATTGATCGACCAGGTGCAAAAAGAGTTGCTGGCTTCGTCGGAATTCAAGTTTACGAACTCCGAAAGCGCGACTTGGAAAATTCCCGCGGGAAAAACCATCCGTTTATTTTCCAGTTCCAATTCTCCGCAATGTGTGATGGAGACGACGCTTAAGGTTTCGGCCGACGATGTCACGCAGGCATTGCGGAGCACCCTGATTCGCATCAAATTCGACGGCAAAGAAACCGTTTGCTGTCCGATCGGCGACTTTTTCGGTTCCGGCGTCGGCGTCAATCCGTACAAGAGTTGGTATACCAGCGTCAAAAAAGATGGCACCATGATTTCCCGATGGGTCATGCCGTTCAAGTCAAACATGGAGGTTGTGTTTGAAAATTTGAGCGACAAACCGGTCGAAATCGAATATAATCATAAAATGCAACCGTATTCGTGGAACGACCACACGATGTATTTTCACTGCAACTGGCGGCAGGAACGCGAAATCAAAACGGTGGCCGGCGACGGAACGAAAGACTTCAATTACATTGAAATCAAGGGAAAAGGGATTTATTGCGGCGACTCGCTCAGTGTTTTGAATCGTCACACGGGCTGGTGGGGCGAAGGGGACGAAAAAATTTACGTCGACGGGGAAAAATTCCCGTCCCACTTTGGAACCGGCTCCGAAGATTATTACGGTTACGCCTGGTGTACGCCGGAATTTTTCGAATCGCCGTTTCACGCCCAGCCGCGTGCCGAAGGACCGCAAAATTTCGGGCACACGACCAATTCCCGTTATCGCCTGCTCGACGGCATCCCGTTCACGAAAGATTTCAAATTCGACATCGAAGTCTGGCACTGGGCGGCAACCAAAATCGATTACGCCGTGACCACGTACTGGTATGCGCTCGGGGATGCGACGACCAATCAGCCGGACAATGTCGTGGAAGAGGCCAAAGCGGTCGTGACCGGCGTCACGGAGTTCATTTTCGATCTGCCCGGCTACAAAATCGTCAACAAGCCGCAAGGCGTTCTCTCCATTCAAAACATGAAAGAGTGGAAAAACGGCAAATGGCATAATGACGAACAACTTTGGTGGACGGGAGCCAATCGGGGAAATGAGCTTGTGCTGGCCGTTCCGGTCGAAAAGTCTGGCAAGCAGGAAATCGTCATCCACCTGACCAAAGCAGTGGATTACGGAATGGTCCAATTCACGTTCGACGGAAAAGAGATCGGCCCGGCAATCGACCTTTACAATGACGGGGTGATCAATTCTGGTGCGATTTCTCTCGGAACCGTTGACGTTGCGTCCGGCGAACACCGGCTCGGCGTCAAAATCACCGGCAAAAATGAAAAATCGACAGGTTACCTGTTCGGCATGGACAAGTACGAGTTTGTCCCGGAGAAATAAGAGTACGACACGGGCAAACTTTATTTTGTGAGTTTTTGTCAACTTTTTCTCACACAGAGGCACTGTGGCACGGAGATGTCTTTCCCTTTGTTTCTTTGTGCCTTGTGAAAAATACAAACGGTTTCCGTTTGTGATATATTGCCCAAGAGATAAGAAGCTGATTTTCGTTGAGCAAGCTCGACCGCTAACATTCCAAAATTCAATTATACCAAGACATTATTATTCTTTTCACCAGCTTGAATCGACCTGTCAATTCCACCAATCGGTATAATTCATTTTTTTGGCAAAATTAGTCTTTCCTGAAATGAAAAAATATGCAAAATACACAAAAATCCGAATTATAACAAGGAATGTTGATGTATTTTATTTGTATTATCATTATTATTGAAAATGAGATGTATATAATAAACAGGCAATATACAAATTTTACAAAAAATGACTAAAGTCAAAGATCGCACAACAAAACGCCCGTTGACTCGACTTTTTGATGAAAAAAGTCCGGTGTTGGCTTGTTTTTTGAATTTCGTGATCTTATGTATTTTTCTCAATGCGCCCGGATGTAATTTTCCATATAAAATTGATCCCTCCGGAAGTTGTCTGTTTGTCAAAAATGAGCAGGCGTCGCTTCCTGAGAACCGCAGTCCGTTTATTGCCTCGACGGGACCAACGACGACAACAGCCAATCCTTCAGCGACTACAACCCCCGTGGTGACACCGACAACCGTATCCCCACCGACGCTTCCCGGTGTCAATGCCGTTGCAGGAACAGCTTCCGGCACAACAGTTTCCGGCACTGCGACTTCCGGTACGATCATTCGCGGAGCCGACCCCAATTCGGGAACGCCGCTTACGATTCCCGGAAGCGGGCCGATCGTCATCGCAACCCCTGCCGAACAAATTGCCCTCGTCGGCTCCGAAGTGCTGGTTTTCGCCAATTACAAAGGGGACGACGATTATTTGCGGACGGGTGAACGCATCGAATGGTCGCTTGGCGGTGTCGGACACATTCAAACGACAAACAAAACGGAGTGCGGCAATTGGCTGTCGCTTGATTTTAACAAAGACAAAAAAGTGAGCGACCGCTTTGCCGTCACATCGACGTTGCACAATGAAGGGGTCATCAACCGCGTCAACGGCGACGAACAGAGTCAGATTCCGCATTTGGCCGGCCAATCGTGGGTCAGTATTCAATCGGCGGAAGAAGGGACAAGCACCGTCACCGCGTTTGCCCCGACGATCACGGATTGGGGACGCCGTTCGTCCAGTGTGGTCGTGCATTGGATCGACGCCGAATGGATTTACCCGACTTCGGATGTGACCCAAATTGAAGACCAGGAAACAGGAACTCGCAATCCGAAAATCTTCGTCACAACGATCAAGAAACGTTCCAGCGGCGCGCCGTGTCCCGGATGGATCGTCAATTATGAAATTACGGGTGGTCCGGACGCGGGTTTCGGGCCGCAACTGGTCCAATCCATCCCTGTGACGACCAATGCCAACGGGGAAGCGTCGATCGACATGTATCAAAAAGCGGGAATCGAAGGAACGAACACCGTTTTGGTCAAGATCATCCGGCCTGCCGGGGTCGACGGCGGAACAAGGCGGCTCGAACTGGATTCGAAAACAGTTGCCAACAGTTGGACGAAAGACAGCCCGCTCACCATGAGCGTCAATATCGCCTCGGAAACCGTCCGGTGGGAACAACAGGTGCCGTGTACCATTGACATCACGAACCGTTCGTCGGTCAACAAATCAGGAATCGTAACTTTGCCGCTTCCTCCCAACGTCAAATTTGTTTCCGCTTTGCCGCAACCGAACAGCAATGTCACCCAGGCGGACGGGAGCCAATTGCTCACTTGGCAACTTGCGGAAATCCGGGGAAAAAACATTTCGCGAATCAATCTGGTCGTTATGCCGACAAGCAGCGATCCGGCGGTTCGTTCGCAACCGATCAACATGACGCTGAATGCCAATTTGACACAAATGCTCGGCAACCCAACGGGGAGCGGCGACACAACAAGCGGTGGTTCAACAAGCAGTTCTAGCAGCGCAACCATGACGTCATCGGGCGGTTCCGGCACCGGGAGTGGTGGATATCCGGTCAATCCGGCGGGAAATCCAGGCACCGGTTCAATCTTCACGACACCGCCACCTTCTGTTCCCGGCGGTTCAACTTCAAATGGTTCGACTTTTGGCAATTCGACATCGCAATCGGGTGCGGGCGGTGCTTATGGCGGGATGCAAGTCACACCGCCTTCGCAGGGGAGTAGTGACCCGGCGACTTTTTCGGGTAAAATTAAAGTCGAGGCGAAATTTCCGGGTACGGCAAAAGTCAACCAGGAGATGCCGGCCCTGTTGGAAATTACGAACGACTTGAGTTCGCGAACTCCGTTTTTCGGAGGCAAAATGCGGATCACTTGCTCCGACGGAATCCTTTTGAAACTTGGTGACGGGCAACATGTTCAGACAGCCATGGTTGACATCACCACCAACACGGGAGAAGCGATTCCTCCAGGGACGGCATTGCCGTTTCATTTGTTTTTCGTTCCAACAAAACCCGGTTCGCTCTTCGTGACATTCGACGTGTTGGGATTCCGCCCCGGCTCGCAAACCCCCGAAGTGATCGTCACCACCAGAGGAATGGTCCGGGCCATTCAGTAGTACAAAGTGATCAAAAGAACCTTCATCATGAGCAGTTTTTTTGGACACAACTTTTCAATAGTCCTTAAAGCCTCATTTTTACCTCATTTACCCAAACAAAACAACCTCAGTAGCAAAGAGTTACAAAAAAAATCATAACCTCATTTACCTCATTGCCTTAAACATTATAGATGCGATAATAAAATTTGAACCGCTTCCATGGCTGCCTGCTGCGCCGACGTTGTTAATACACGTAAAATAGTGGATTTTTTGTCGTCGGCGATGCAGGCGATTCATCGGATGATCTCAAATTTTAATGGCGGCACAATAAAATAAGGTAAATGAGGTTGTTTTGTCAGAAAAATGAGGTGAAAATGAGGTTCTTTTGATCTCCCCCTTTTCCCATCACAACGAATCAGGAATTTTTCATGTCCGACACAGCAGGAGTCATCTTCGATATGGACGGCACGCTCATCGACAGCTATGAGCCGCATCGGCAAAGCTGGCTTATCGTCGCCGAAAAAGACGGCGTCACCTTTACCGAAGAGGACTATCAAAAAGCATTCGGCAGTGTCAGCCGCGAAATCGTTTCGATGCTCTGGCCGTTCGAGGTGTCTTGGGAAAAATGTCTGGAGATCGACAAGGAAAAAGAAGCGGTTTATCGGGAGATGGTCAAAAAACGGTTTCCTGCCATGCCGGGCGCGCTCGGCATGATCCAAACGTTGAAATCGCGAGGTTTTAAGCTGGCGGTCGGCTCTTCCGGTCCGAAGGAAAACGTGCAACTCGCCAATGAACAACTCGGCATCACGCCGTATCTTGACGCCGCGGTCACCGGTTCCGACGTCGAACGGGGCAAGCCGGACCCGGAAATTTTTCTGACCGCCGCGCAAAAAATGGGACTTGCGCCGAATCGGTGCGTGGTCGTGGAAGATGCTGTTCCCGGAATTAACGCCGCTCGTGCCGCCGGAATGAAGTGCATCGCGATTCTCAGCACCGGTCATTTTCCCGAAGAATTTATCCATGCGAACCATGTCATTCGGTCACTTGCCGAAGTGACGCCGGAACTGATCACCCGTCTGTTGACGGAATAAGAGCTTTCGCCGAAAAATATTAGGACGAAACGCCCGCCGAAATAATCGCTGATGATTCGTTTGATTGCGTGTTTGGGTGGTTATGTGGATCGCCCCAATCGGGCAGACCCTCCCGGCGTGAAAACGGTCTGGAAGGGTTTGCAGCGAGTGCGGAACCTGGCTTGGGGATGGGAAAACTTCGCCCAGGGAGCCAA
>JGI20166J26741_11882251_pt1 | contig 20119 bp, 16 predicted proteins | sample TergutCu122P5_FD_26741 | JGI IMG/M metagenome (IMG submission 26741)
GTCTGTCTGTCTGTCTGTCTGTCTTCATAAACGAATAAGAAATCCGCTGGAAGGATTTTTAAAAAATTTGGTGTTGGAACCTTTAATTTTTGTTGAAGACGGAAAATTCACATGTACCTAAACCGTTTTCTGAGGTCATATCAAAGGGTCACGCGCTGGATATATGTCAGAGTTTGTAACAAAAGTTGCTAAGAAAAACGAAACTCCAGTATTGTTTCCTGTACACTTTTACAGAATTCTTGCCATTTTCGAAGGAATTAGAATAAATAATAAACGCCGTATAATAGTTGGCTGTACGTACGTTTCTTAATGTCTTTATTTAGAATAACACTTTCTTCAGTATAGTCAAGTACTAGAGATTTTCGTAAATTTTAGACAGAATTTGTAGCAAAACCTGCAGTCAGGCAAGCTTTTAGGAGCTGGATTTGGGGATTGGAGCGTAACATAGCGATCGATCTAAGCGAGTTACCGTGTGATGTTCGAAAGATTGTAAAATCTTAGAAAATTTTCCAATATTTGCTTTTTGTTGTTGTTGTTGTTGTTGTTGTCGTCGTCGTCGTCGTCGTCGTCGTTAATAGTGTTGAGCTTTTAGGTTAGGCTACAAAACGTGCGGTTTTTTCAAACGGATTCGATGGTCCCATGTAAGTTAACAAATAGCATTTGTACACCGTGGACAAGAGACACCGGATATCTGATTCCAGAACTTACTTCATTTAAAGAAACACTGAAACTTACATGTTTGGACGCAACAGTTATTTCGACAGCAAAATAATTTTATACTGTGTTTTAAATTATTTGAAATATAACACTGATTTTATTAACTGTAACATTCAGTCATCATAATAATAGTTTTAATCGTATGTGGGGTTTACAAAATATAAGTTGAAACATAAGATGCGCATGCCAAAAGGAGCTCCCTGGAGTTGGCTACAATTAAGGTCGAAACCTATCGCAGTATTAATTAACAAACAAAATTCTTGTGCAACAAGGTGGTTTTGAATTTTACGTATGTAATACTGTTGCACAGAAAATGTACAACATTAAATATATCTCTAGATTTAATGTGAAGGATATTTGTTTAATTATAAATGTTGTGTAAAACGTTATGTTATTTTTTTATAGAGATTTCACAACGGGATCCCAAACGTCAAAGTCTCATTTAAACATGTCAATATCATTCGCAAGAAAATTTTCCATATTGGTTTAGGGTTGAATAAATTTTACTGAGTCATCGTGCTTCATTGTGCAATGAGAGTCGAAGCACAAGTTTGGATATAAAAGAATTTGGAATTCCAATTGGACCTGGTCGTTCAGAGAGATGTTATTGCCCTTGAGCGAAGAAAGTGCATGTCATAATTTCCTAAATAAATTAAACTGGGCTGAACAAACGTCAATAAATATTTTCTTAATTTAAATGCACTTAAAACAACGTAAGTACATGTAAAACCTAGCCCTTTCTGATCCAACTGAAAGTGGGGATTCTTTTCCCGGATGAAAAGGCCGACAGATATTGCTGAGGTAAAACGTGTTGAGCTGTGCATCTTCTCTCCACATTGTCGCAGAAACAAATGAAGAAATCCAAGTGCTTAATTAAGCAACACAACATGACAGCATGTGTGATGTGGAGTTACAGGGCACGCATTCTTAACTTCAGCGCTCGAAAGAGGGTGAAGTTCGACTTTACGCTACGGACAATCTACCCGTAAGGAAAGCTAGGTTAAACCAGGAGCCGACTTGGAAGTTGTGGAAATAAGAAAAAGGTCTTGTTGCCGCCGGTAATCGAAACCCATTTTGTCGATCTTCCATATTTTAGCCTAGTCACTATAGCAACCAAGATATTCCGTCTTTTGAAGTCTTTATGATGTGGTGCCTATTTTAGCGCAGTGACATCTACATCTTTGCTGTGTTTAGGTGGTCCAGAAGGTTTTCTCTTGGTGCAACTAACTGAACTTAGCTGAATCTTGCACTGACGTAACTGCGACTATCCCCAGCAGCATTCGCATCCTATTGTAAACGTCCTGCGTCTTTATATCTGTCTCCCGCTCGGTTCCTTCGCCGGTAAAGGAGATTACAGTGTCAGGCTATGTCGGAACTCGAAATGAGTAATCGATATCTTCTTTTCCCTTTACCTACTTCTTCTCTTGTATTTCCCTTCTTTCTGGTTTCTTTTTTCGTTTCTTAAGCTTAACTGAGGGACACACAGGCTACAGCAACTGGCAGGAGGCAGAGAATTACAAATAATTCCGTTCTCATTTCCAGACTCAGAACGTGCCCATGGTATGGTCATAGTGTAGTGAAGTAGGACATTCTACACCGAACATGATGTAAGTAATAAGTTTATGCTCTTCTGTAGCCAGTTGCTTTATTCTGTAGTTCCGTTTACCTGCAGATATCCACTCAACACGTCTAGTGTCGCTCTCGAAGCAAAATATCAGCAGCTGTTTGCCGTCCTAGCATTCTTAAGTATGCTTTGCTTACTGTACATTAAAATGGTCCAGAGGGCTCTTATTACTCACACATTGAGAATATCAACTTATTTTTACTTGGGGTTTAATATTTACTTACTTAAAATATATTTGCAGTTGAGTGTCTTTGTTTACACAATTTCACGATCGATCCTTTGAGGAACAAAAAATCATATCCACATCTTCCTATAACCCAGTCATTACTTCAAGAAATAATCTTGTTGACCCACGTCATTATTATGTGTTCTCCTGCTATAATGCCAAAATTGCTTGTTTCGTAAATATTCCATAAACTTACTTCTTCATACGCCTTCGAATTAATTTTTAAATTCCTTAAATTTCATTCTTCTGCTTTCGTTACATAAAGCCATAATTTCAACAGCAATATGTAACACACTTAAGAGTATATACAAATACTTCCAAATCATTCTGAATCAATAATTGTTCACTGAACTTATAATTCTGAAATAATGAAAAATCTTTTAATTTAACAGACAAAAAAATTCATAACTATTCACCATGCTTAATTTAATTTTTAATTACGTCTTCTATGGTGTAAATAGGATTATACACTTACATCAACCTTAAAATGTTTTACGAAAATTCCTTCATGTTTAATCTATATAAAATTATTAACTCCGAGAAGAACGAAGGTCACAACAAAACTAGAACAACAAAAAATTATATGCTCTAATTTTACGGCTTCTGCGCATACAGCTCAAGAATGCCTTCCTTCTGCAGAGTCGAGATTTTCTACGAATAGACAACAACCGAGAAGAGAAGTCTTTAATAACAATTGGATTGCGAGTGTAAATTTCTCGTAAAAACGAAAATTTGTTTGCAAAGTTTACTATACTGTAATTTGTGCAACTTCTGTGAACGCAAAACTCTTAAACCGATTACCATGTCCCAGGAGATTATTTCACTAAGTCATTCTCAAGAATGAAAGAATAAATAAGTAAAAAACAAACAAATAAACAACAATAAATTAAAGAGTATCTAGTATAAAGCTGAACTCAGCAAAGCCCCTAAATTATCGGAAACTTATGACTTATTGCCTGTAATTTTTTCCATGTTCGTTTCATTACGTTGGATCACAATGAAGCTTAGTCACACATACAGACAAGGCTTAATAAAATCCACTTATTATAGCCTACATACAACGGCAATAAACTATTATTTGGCCATGAAGTGCACTGTAATATAGACGACGTTTATCTTTGAATAGCGTATAAAGAAGAAATCTTATAAAAAGGACCTAATAATTGTGTTGCCAAGAGTGCGATTTTATAATTCTTCTGTAAAGCAGCGTTCTAAATTATTTTGCAGATGAGGTTACTTAAAAGGCCGCGTAAATAATAACAACTACTTGTAAATCTACTGACTGTCAAACAATCGCAAATTATTTTAAAATTTTCTATTCCCTGCATTTATGTACATTAAACACGTCTTCAATATTCCAAACAAAGGCATATTTATATTTAATACATATTTTATTACATCTCTCTTACATGTTTCGGCATGTTATATAAACTATCTTCAGAGAGAATCTCATATTACTAGCACAAAACCATCTGTTTTATACGATGTTTGTGTATTTTTGTTACGTTGGCTGTTATGTTTTATTTTTAAGTTTACATAATTCGGCTGATTGTTCCTGCATATCTTTTCGACCCATACTGCTGCGCTGGTTTTGAGCAGTTTGTGTTTGATACGCGTATAGTTAGTCAACTTTGCCTCTTTAGCATCAATTATTTTAAAGTTTTCCATTCCATGCATTCTTTTACATTAAACACTTCTTCAATATTCCATATAAAGTAGATAGTTTTGTACAAGTAATAAAGATTCTCCTTGAAGATGGTGTATATAACACACCGAAACATGGAGGAGAGATATGATAAAAAATTTATTAAATATATATGTGCATTTGGTTGGAATACTGAGGAAGTGTTTAATCGCCGATTAATACACAAAACGCTCTTTGTAGCATTCATATTTTAGAATGATGCGCTGCCATGGCAATAAGAATAACAATACCATCTTCATTTCTGACACAAACATTTCAAAAATGTGTACTGGACAAATTCTCGTGATATTCTTTGAAAATTCAAGTGACGATTAGCAGGAATACGGGTTCTTGTAATATATGGTAAAACACCCCACCCCCATCCAAACATACAAACAAGGCAGATAAATCAAAGTAACATTGTTTGGAGCCGAGTAAATGTTCTTCCTTTATGGTCTCTCATTAAACGTATCTGAATCCACGTGATTGCTATCTGCGGGGAAGTACGAAAGACGACGTTTATACAAGCAGTCAACACACGGAGAAGGAGCTGAAAGAAATCATCAAGCGGGCTGTATCGACATGGTCTAGCAAAGAACTTAAAACATTTTTCTTAATGCTCGCACTAGGTATGAAGTTTGTCTAATAGTTATAAATTTTTGTGCCTGCTGTAACGTTCGGTAGTTATTTGTAATACAGACTGTGTAATGCAGTATCTAGGAGAGGGTTCCGCCTTAAATAGTACAGCCTGTCCGTACTAGTGCATAAGTCTGTATATTCATGTTTCACAGTCTTGAATCCTGGCCCGGAGGTTAGGTGTAGCAGAAAGGTATACAATACCATGTTGTTCTCCTGCCTTCCCCTGCCTTCTCAAATAAATGAATGTTTAATTATCCACAATCATCCACCATTGTCCATAGTAATAATAATAATTATTATTATTATTCTAATAATTCAGTTCTTGATTCTTAACATGCTGAGTCAACAGCCAGATGGCTACATACACGAACAGCACAACATTCATTTATGAACAACGAAGGACAATACACAAGATACAAATGAAACAGATACAGACACAACAAACAGAAGGGTAATTAAATAATTGATTGAAAGGCTTTATAATAATAAACTAATAAAAATATAAAACCTGATTAGGTGGGATATTTTGCCTTCGGAGAATTTAAAGGTGACTAAAAACTGAATTTTCTACAGTGGCACACCTGGCTGAGGGGTAAATTTTGAAGGAGGGACTAGCATGAAACAAACGGAAGTCTCGGAGCCTCCTAGTGCAAATGCGGAGACCAAGGAAGATGCACGAGTTTTATGACCAAAGAAAATATTAATGACAAAAATTGCATGAAGTTTTTTGTCTTCTCGCGTGTAACGTGTTGAAGATAAATATCTGAATATCATTACAAGAACTATGGACTTTATTGTCTGGGGAAAAGACTCGTTTGTAGCAAGGAGCTACAAGCTTTCTCTGACTGCGACGGAGTTCTTTTAGAATCAGTGGATGTAACTGAATACCATACTAGAGATGCGTGCTCCAGTGTAGATCTAATAATTGAAAAATGTAAAATTAATAAACAACCAAGTGTTGAAAATGTAAAAGTAGCATTATAACTGACACCCCAAAAAAAATGTTTTTTTTTAAATGTCATCAACATAAGCGTGGAAGGATAATTTAGAGTCAATAAAAATCTCAAAAATCTTTAATCAAATCGGTAGTGTAATATCAGATTCCCAAAGTCTATATTTAAAGAAGAGAGTAGTGGTTTTCATGGAGAAGATAATGTTTCGAGATTTACTATTATTGATAGTCATAGGGTTAGCTGAACACCATCCTAACACGGTATAAGAATCTGACTGTAGCTGAGTATAACCAACGAATGCCGTAACAACACGAAAATGTCGTCAAGAAACATAAGGAATTTTGAATGTACTTTTACGTTACACATATAATCAATAAATACATTAAAAAGCAAAGACCCTGGTAGGAACCTTGAGAAACACCGGAAAGAGGTCTAAAAAGGCAGAAAAATACCGGAGAAGTCAAAACACAAAAATCTCTTTGATAGCTAAGGAAACCATTAATGTAAGCACTCGTAAGACCTAAGGAACTAAGTTTGTTTTAAAGCAGGGTACGTGACCCAGTTTCGAAAGCACCGCTAAAAGAAAAATAAATGGCACCAACTTGATACTGAGCGCTAACTAAAGGGATTACATAATCAAGAAAATTTGCCAAATTAGAGGCTATAGAATCTGGAATTTATGAAACCGAACTGACAGCAGTAAAATTTCAGCTAGAGGTAGTGCGAAACATGACATTATATCACAAATTCTAAAACTTTAGAGAATTTTTTTGAGTTCGAAAAAGAATGATAATTTTCAAGCAGAGAACTGTTCCCTTGTTTAGGTATAGACAAAATAACAGTTTGCTTCCAGAGTAAACAGTTGCTAAGACAGACTAAGATTAACAATATACATAATTAAAAGTACAAATATATTAGTATAGACCTTAATAAAAAAAATAGCCCTGGGCTATCATCAAGTCCAACAAATATGGATGGCTTTAGTCTCTTCATAGCCTTACGTACGTCCGCAAAAGTGACACGAAATAAGGACAATTTTTTTAAAGGAACAGCATCTTTTGTAAAACAAGGTAACTCAGAGGAAGTCGTACATCGACTTAAAAATCCTTCTAAATCTTGAGCGAATTTGTATGATAGCACCAAGTGTGTGCCATCAAACAAATTCGAAATAAATTTAATATACTTTTCCTGAAAATATACAAGCAATTCCGAATTTTCTCGGGATGAGTTGTTAAGCTTCCATCAATAGAACTGAGATATCTAAATCCGTCTGACTAATAGCAGTAATAACGACTTTCCTATATTCGGGAAATTTGCTGTAAAATAAGTAATTTTTTTAACGTCTGTAGGGTTATGGTGATGCTGACGATAAACGAATGTGTAAATGTGATTCCACACAACAACTGTCTGCAAAAGAGAGAAATGAAAACTGAAATCCGTATCTGGTATATTGTGGTCATTTAATATTAATTTCAGTTCCCTTATTTTACTTGCCTGAAATCTTTACCTTAGATGAAGATGAGCATAGTCGGCCATCCTTTAATATCTTAAGTTTCCCTTCTATACTCTTATTTCTTCTTCAGAATGATATCTCCAATAATCTCGGAATTACACTTTTATCAAAAATGCACACATTGATTTTTCAGACCAAATATTATTAGAGGATAAATAAATTTAAAACTAATTTCCTACTTCACACTACTGCACTCCTATAAAACATTATAGCTCAAAACAAAGTAACTTTTTTCTGTTAACTTCAGCGATCACTTGGAAGATAACTGATATCTTACAGAATTTCGTGACAAAAGGCTTCCATAAAATTCCCACTTAGAAAGGATGGGAGTGTTTCAGCACAACAAACGTAAATGAATTCTACACAAACGTACGATATTAGTACATGACGTTGCTGTCACCACTGATGTTCCACTATGTTTTACTGGTTGGAAGATCGAAGGATTGTGGTTCGATATTTGTATGGACAAATCTCCTAATTGTCAACACCCCTTCTAGGACCCATCCACACTGTTCCTTATCGAGTAGCAGTGGCGTTTTCTCTGAGTTTTAAACTAAGTGTTGAGGTTAAGACTAGTTGGAGTTATGTCTCCACTTCTCCATAGCTTTTCTTTTAACATACAGAACAAGCTAAATCTGGAACTGCACTTGCTGCCCCTTTTCTTCCGCAGCGTATTACACGAACTGAACAGATTTCATTGCTACGCTCTTTACACTGTCCGATAATATCTAGTTTTTGTCTATCTCTTTAGCTCATCTCCTATGTTTCCAAAAAAACACGATTTTCCCAGTCTTTTTTCTATCCTTTTCCTTGCTCTTTCACTTGCGTTACTTGGCGATCTTTCAGATTTGAAACAGACATACAGACAGGCAGACAGACAGCCTCCAATTCTTCTCATTTCAAATTGCCTCCCCTCCCAACTGCTGGCCGTGATATTCTCGGAGCTCCACCCTGAAGCTATTGCCCGTTTTCCACCCACAAGTTTCACAGATTTCTTCTCTTACAACAGCCAATGTCGTTTCGTCTTGTGAAGTCGCTTGCTTTATTCATCGCCCGATATTCGTTTGAAAACCTCATCCTCTGATGCACAAAGCCTCTGTGGGTTTCCAAAGAAAAAAATAATGTTTTGTCCTATGTTTTTGATATCAATAGCTAATAGATCGAGGACGTTGACACGGTGGTAGCATGTTTATGCCGAATTGGAATCTCGACCGATACACCAGCTATCGTGAAAGAATGTTGTGTTTTTCCTCAGTCCCTCAGATCAAAATACAATAGCTAAATTATCGTTTCACAATCGTCCTACCATCAACGTAATATAATCATCACAAAATAAAACCTCAGGAAACTTATCGCGCTGAGCTGAAATTTGACGCCTTCTCGTCTGGATGAAGGAAATCAGATTACATGACTTCACATTCCAGAAATCTTGAATAGAAATTTTGGCTGTATCTGAAGAGATACCATGATTCACAGTGCCAGAATACTGGAGGGATATTTGAATAAGAAAAAGTATATAATTTGGGTAATTGAGCGATTTTTTGGTTCTCAAGAAGGCATCTGCTCAGTGGACTGAGTTATTTAAGTTACTAGTACCAGCAGTGAGTATTACGCTACACTGGTATTTAATTTCAAGTGTTCCTTCTGAAAACTAGTGACATTAAGTTTGGCACTTTTTTAAAACGGGTCTATATATTTTTTAATGAATTGTGGCTACTTTTCCCTTGCAGACAGTTTAATAGATAAGATTTTATGTCTGTAAGGCAGTGAATGTTCAATTACGGTCTTATGGATGTGACGCCATGTAGGTTGGTAGATAGCAACAAAAGTTTCACAGAAATTTCTGCCTACTCCTTTAACTTATAATATAGTAACAGCAGGTTCCTGCTAAATGTTAGTTCGTGCCTAAAAAGTTTAAAGACCTCACATCCCAACAGGCTGTGCCCATGTGAGGGTCGATTAGAATAAAAGATCACATTGCATATAGCTTCGCGGCTAAAGAACCACTAAAGCCCTGATCTGGAGCCGTGTATTTACGGTCTAATTCCAACATTGAAGCGAAATTTGATAGTTAAAAATCTAGACGTGATCGCTAGTGATAAACAGTAGTGACATGAATTGTGATAACACTGGACACTGGTTTCTGCCAACAGGGAATAGAAGAGTTCGTCTCAGTTGTGGCGGCGAACCTATAGAAGGCCAGTAGTTTCATTTATTTAGTAGTCTGTCTTATGAGAGTTCCAAAGTCTCTTCCAAAGCGAGCTGTCCACATAGTGCGATCTAGAGCTTCTTCCAAATGAGAGTATCCTCTCCTTTCCTTAAGGTCATCCAGTAGCTTCCTACGTCTTCTTCCTCGTCTACTTGTCACTTTTATGCCCCGCCCCCCCCTCCTATCTTTCCTTCAATATCCTGTTGTAGAAGGCAGTTTCTACGCAAAATGTGACCAATTCATTTAGCCTTCCGTTTACTTATTTCATGCTCCTTGACTGTAAGTCATACTTCTTCATTTCTCACATGATCGGTCCAAATGATCTTCTCCATCCTTCTCCAGCGCCACAATTCAAAACTTTGCAGGTGTTTCTGATCTACTGTCCGAAGCGTCCAAGTTTCAGCACTATATAAAATGTAGCATTTTACTAGTTTCTTCCTCAATTTTAAGTCCAATGTGCTAGTAAAAAAGAACCTTCTTCTTGTTAAATGCAGCCTTTGCCATAGCAATCCTGGATTTAATTTCACAAGTACAGCTTCCATCATTTGTTAACATACTACCCAAATATTTAAAAGATTCCACATTCTGTAGTTGTTTTTGGCCTATCATAATTCTTACTGGGAATAGTTTTCTTGAAATTCTCCTTACTTTTGTTTCTTCAACATTCTTTTCCATTCCATAACATCTTCCAATTTCAATTAGTTTATCAGTCATGTCCTGTAACACCGTTTCTTCCTTAGCCTTAGTAGTTTAGCAGTAGAGAAAATGCCGATAATTGCAGACAGCCTTTAAATTCGCGTTTTCCTTTAGAATAATACGTGTTATGCATGTGTTATCTACAGTTTTGTGTGTGCGAATATTTGCAGCCATCACACTTTCATTTGTACAGGTGTGTCAGACCATTGTCGCTCATGAGCTTTTCTGGTGCGACTGGATGATAATGTCTTATTTTTCAGACCTGCCTGATACGGAAGTATATGCGCAAGGTGAATTCTTTCTTAAGTTCTGAGCTGGACATACATTCAACGAAATTTGTGAACTTTCTAGACATACCTCAGACGCTCCGTCTAAATCTAAGGATTTTATAAATTTTACGACTTCCTTACTCCCGGACAGCCATAATTTTGGTAGCTCTGGAAACTTTACACGAATTTTATTATATTTTATATTAACGACACAACTTCAGAGTGCTAAAATTTGTGAATAAAAATACTGGAAGGATTACATGAAGGAAGAAGGAAATTAAAGTTTACAAAAGGCAGGCAATGTACGTAAGACGTAACACTGAGGCGTTTGCACGTAACATTTGTTGTCGTGAAAAATTAGTTAAGTATTACATTTCCTGAGAGTGTATCTGTATTCTTGCCTTAGTTATCCGGCATGCAAGTTGCATCTTCCCTGAGTCGTATTATTTGCCATCTGTGGCCTGTCCGGCTTTAAAACATTTGTCTACATATCTAATAAACGGTACGATTTTCGGAAAAAGTTATATAAACATGCGTGCTTTTATTTTTTCTACACTTATTTTCTGACACATTTTTCATTCTAAAAAGAACACAGCGAGGTGTTATTATCAATGTACATTGGTCTTCATGCAAAGTATCCATGATTATTGCCATATTTAAAAAACTTGAGTTTCTATTGGCAGACTTTCAAAAATATTCAAACATAAAATTTCATGGCAAACCATTCACTGGGAGTTGAGTTGTTCTTCGCGGACGGACGGACAGATATTAGGAAACTGATAGTCGTTTTCGCAATTTTGCAAAAGCCCCTAACAATCTGTATTGAAGGAAGTGTCCTTACGAGAATAAATGTCTACTTTATTTCAATAGGCAGAAAATTCATTTCAGAAGAGGGTGACAGGAATAAGAAATGGAAGTGAAGGCATTAGGGAAAATGTGAAATAACATTTGTTCTGAAAAAATGGAGGAGTAGTTTCTTGATCAATTGAAAGAACTATGCAGCTACTAAAGGCGTCTGTCAAGGAAGGATTTTGTGAAATTCGCATATATATTGGCCAAAATTATGATTATCTGTCAGAAGTTTAGTAATGAAAATAAAGCTATTGGAGAGAACTTTCTGTCAGTTCAAGTGGGGGCATCTTCAGTGACGCTTGTGACAAGCACAATCCACAAGTCTAATGAGTGCACCTGCCTGCTCAGATGACAGACATTCCTCAGCGTTGGATCGCCGAAACTGCTAAGATAAAGTCACTGACATTCCTACCTCATCAGCAAACAGTGATCATCCCACTGCAGAAGTCGTGAAAAAAATCTCCCCACTTCCTGGCGGAAGGCATCATACCCTCACGTCAAGAAAGTGATAAAATTGAACAAGATAGGCAATGTAAGCCAAAGTGTAACGTATCATTGTGGGGCATTCGGGTGATATTTACCTGTCCTCAATTATCCTAAAAATCAGTTTTCATTTAAATCGAAGAGAGCGCTATACGGCTATTTATGTAAGTAGAACTTCATGTAAATTGCCTTTTACTTTTGCCCGATTTTCAACAAATTTGGAGTTTCTCGAAACATTATCATAAACGTCCCCAATATCACATTTTATGAGAATCCGCGCTGATAAATGCAGACAGAACGACGAATGTGAAGAAGATAATTAGCGCTTTTCGCAACTAGGCGAAAGAGCCAAAAATTTACTTCAAGAACTTTCTAGAAAACGTTGGGATGCACAAGCAAGCAGAGTCAATACAAGCAGCAGAACATTCAAACGAATAAACAACCAGCTAATACATCGAACGGATATAAGAAAAGACTGTGTTCAGGAGGAAAATCAGCGACTACGACCAAAGAGAAAACACAGCGCATCATTTGCGAGACGGTGGGACCTGGAAAATAGCGCTGATGTTGAAGGAATTGTTGATAGCTACGTATGTGTCTCCTGTAAGTGGGCTTGTGCTGATTTTAAATGGTTAGAATAAATTAATTTGTTCTTGCCAGGACTACCGGCTGAGATTCTAAAACCAGCAAAAACGAGAAAGACATTTTTATTGTTTCTTAATTCAAATTATTACAACTCGTTTATTCATTTGTAATAATAATTTAATAATAGCTTAGTTTCATACTGACGCTGATATGAATTTAATAAAATAAAAATGTCCAGGCTCCCGGATGTTCCCCTACAATTAAATTTGAACTATACTCTTACAGTACAAAATAACGCAAACATAACGCTTAATAAACTTATATCCTCACCGACTTCTGTTTATGGGCCGCAAGCACACTTGGCAGGCGTGTTCAACAAACTTATTGCAACTATCTTAATACTTGCTTTTCGAGCTAAAAACTGTTAGTTCAACTTCGAACACAGTTTGAAACTTTGCTTAGGCCATACGCGTCTTTCTTTTAAACAGTGCCAACACTAAACGCAAATTTTATGAACCACGAATAAATCTGAAATTTAGGATCAAAGCTTGAAGATACGAGTAGTGGCCGTTATAAATAAGACTCCTCGCATTCTTAAACCCATAAAGAGACGCGCATGAATGATACCTCCATCCAGAGGTCTTTTTTTCTCTCTCTGCTGTGAAAGAATCCCCAATACGTTTTGAAAAATGAACAGCTGGATGCGCCCGAGAGTCGGCGTGGACCTGTCAGGAATCAAACCCTTTTCCCCAGCTCATAGCTAATTAACGATTCTGTGGCTTACGAAGTTCTCATGGATGTGGCTGTAAATATTCCCATGTTAGTCTGGAAGAAATTTACCCACTCTCCCCATCTTTTGAGTAGAAGGATAACTTGAAGGTGATAAAGTTCACTGTATAGGGAGCGTGAAGGCAGTATATTGCTCCTAAATGCCAGTGTGTTTGTGCTAGATCACACGTTACCACATCCACGTTTAGTACGTACTTATCGTTACGAATCAACCGCATATCATAGTTCCTGCAGTACAATTTGTCAGGTGGCGGCTGAAACCAACAAAATCGGAAAGGGAGGGCGGTCACTTAAGGCTGAGCTGTAACAGCTTCGTTAATGGATTTCCCCAGTCTAAACAGATAATAAGTTGCAACAAGTTACACTAAGTTAGGCCACGCTGATAGGCCTTGGTTATAATAGCCACACTGAAGCAGAGACCTTATCTGCTGCAGCAGTATATGGGCAGTGAGTTGGGAGCAATCGCATAATGTACGTACGTCAAATGAAAGACCTGTCCCTCCATTAACCTTTGAAGTCCATTAAGAGATATTTAACCTTCAGATGCACAAACTTTCTTGAAGGAGCAAACGTTGTTGGCATTTAAGCAATAAAATGCAGTAAAAGAAACAATGTGCACAAACATATCTTGATAAATAAAATAAAACACAGCCAAAAGAATTGAATAGTTTGATGGTATGATGGGTTGAAAATTGTACAGTCAATCAACGTTTAAGAGCCTCCTCTCTTTAAGAGACTTCCTCAGGTCATAATCTTTATGTTCTGTCTCTACGGGGTAAGGTTTAATTCAGTGGCGTCTTTCGTCTGAAGATTTGCAGGCCTGAAGACTATGTCTTCTGGAATTTGACACTATCGTTGAGTTACTACAACTTTTAATGATCTTATAGAAAAGCAACGTACTACGATCCTTTCACACGTCGGCAGCTACTCGCTCAACGACCTCAGACGAACTGAATTTCATTCATACGGCGGTGAGCACTTCCAAGCTCTCCAATGCCTACTAGCGACTTTATTTCCAGTTACTTTTCTGTGTATTTGAAATAACAAATTCGTTGGTTATACATCTTGTCACCATAAGCGTGCGCGGCACATTTCATCAGGTTGTGCACCCGGGAATTTTATTTTTTTATGTTTATTAAATGCGAAATTTATTCAATATGCAGTCGTAAAATATTTAATTTTTATTCATGAAACAGATGAAAGAAATTAAACTTAACCAACATTTTTTTAAATTTAAAAATTAACTTTACTGATCAAATAAAAACTTGAAAATGAGGCAAAAAAAAACAAATTTTGAAACATTAGGGTGTTCATGGGAACACCCAGAACACCTCATTGGTACGCCTATGTCAGTAAAAATTTGAGGAATAATATTTTCTAAATAACACAAAATAATCCACTCCCTGCTTCACGCTAAATTTACTATGTCTGCCTTACACAGTCCGACCAGTGAATGACATTTAAGAAAATAACAGCTGTTTATTGTACGATTCGAAGGAAAACTGTAGCCCTAAATAGAGTTTGTGTACGAAAGATCCAGATTTGTAGGTAATAATTGTGTACGTAGTGTATATAAACACCATTATTACATTCTTTGTTAACTTTTATGACATATATTAGCACATGTGTGAGCGCAGCAGAAGGCTTTTGTCCGAAAATGTTAGGGGAAGAAACCAGTTGGCAGATATCACAGTATTTCTAGATGAAAAAGATAAAGGTCACCTGTAACATGCAAGGAACCAAACAGACGGAGAAGTGGTGGTATAGCTCTACTCATGCTTAACTTAGATGAAAGAAAGGGATGTGTACCCAACACCATATCCCGGCTGCTTTAGCCCCCGAAAAAAATCCTCGGTACTCATACAGGGGCCTCAGAACCCCTCTGGGCGTTTAGGAGGAGAGGAAATCTTTTTCTCCCGCCGAGGTTCAAACCGAGGACCTGCCAGCCCGTAGATATTTAAATGTAGAAAGAATAATATTAAAATGGACCCTAAATACGCGTATATAGAGCGTCTGTAGTTTAGGATTGAAGTGGCGCGCTCTTGTGCACATGATAATTTTCATTCTTATTCCATACTAAGCCAAATGTTTTCGCATTGCTAGTAAAATCGTGACCACCACTGAATTTTTCACCGGCCTTTGTTATTCAAGCATTTAATTACAGTGAATGTCTCTTATAAAACTAAAAGCTATATGAATTGAGACGAGCCATTAGCAGTAACCTACATGAGCGGCTCAGACACCCACATTGCTATTGTCAGATCCGGGATCTTTACAGAAGGCCATGACTGCTGACTTTTACAATGGTTCTAGGTATCTATTCATTTAGGCACTGAATATCTTAAGCGGCGGAAATCAAAAGGACTGCTCTCAGCAACTTTCCTGCCTCTCTCACTGACAAGGGTATGATCTTGGAATCGTACTTGCTAATTACAGCAACTGAATCAGAATTATCCGTAACGCCGACGGCAAGGCAACTGCAGATTTAACATTTAATCTGTGAGGTACAATTTCATTTACTCATACACGAACAAAGACAAAATTGAATTCCTGTAAAAAAAAAACAAACAGACAAATGAGACCTATCAACTTTTAGTACGTCTCTTACAACTCTTTAAGGCAAAGAGTTTACCTTACTTACCAAGTTCTTCAACATTTATAACTCCGTATTTTTGCGCATATTGTACTTATAGGTTCCGTTTGATGCTCGCAGAAAGGAGCCATTATTTCCCTAAAAGGCATTTAGCCGTAGGTCTCGGTAGTGGAGACACAGTGTTTTCTGTGAGGTAAGACTAAATTTTTGTACATTATTTAGCAATGACATTCCTTTACTTCCTACAAATCTAAGCCTTAAATAAAATTCATTTTCCCCGCAATTAATGTACCGACTGACACCAACACTCCCCCCACCCCCTCCCCCAAGTTTTCTTCTTTGTGCTCTTCAGGCTTCAGATAACAATTCGACTCTCTTCCTGTGTGAAAGATGTGCGCATTTAGAACAGCAAACCTACAATTTGGATAAAAGATATCAGCTTCATCTCCCGACCGCAACAGCTGCAACTGTATGCAGTTTGTGCGCGACACACAACTGTTTCATCAGTTGCAATGTGGAGTGTCTGTAAAAAAAGAAAAAGGGTTTAAATGGTACAAAATAACCTCAGAGCACATAAAGAAACGAACCAGTCGGCATACAATGCCTGAAAGGTGAAAATTGTTAACATGAACAGACAGACGTCATGTCGGACGGCGAGCGTTACTAACCCGCTAATCGAACCATCCGTAACAACAAATAAAGCAGCACCCAACGAGCGTTGTGCCGAAATTTCAAAACGCACAGCAAAAATATTTTTTCTAGATTTTGACCATCATCTGCTACTGGCATGTGTGAACACATACGTAAGTGAAGAAAAGGTAAAATTTTACTTGAGCGTGGAAAATGGTGGATTGGAGATATAGATCGATTAATTCCGAAGCTAGGCACTAGATGGAGGTGAGCGGTCAGATTCAAGGTCAGGGCGCTCTACCCAGCTGTGAAAGAGCCGCACATAGCCACTAAATAGAAGGCGGGGTGGGCCTCAAGGTCAATCTTGGCACTTCACAGAATAAAGAAATTTTTACCCCTGCAGGAATTAAATTCCTTTTCCTCCGAGGACCTTCCATGAGTGCGTTATATTTGTATGGAAACATATTTCTAATTGCAAGGGTGTAGTATATCTGTGTAATTATTTTGAATTTCTCTTGAAATAATCCAACAATATTAGTTGTCCCTTACGTTTCGTATCTACACAATGGTCTTTTATTATGGAGCGACAGCCCCTAGAGGGCCAGGACCTCCTCATTGTCGAGGCTTCACAATCACACTCACACACACCGCACTCGGTAGAACTCCCCTGGACGAATGATCAGCCCGACGCAGAGAACTCTACCTGCCAACACACAACATTCACAAGAAACAGACATCCATTCCCCCGGAGGACTGCACACCCACAATCCCAAAACGCCAGCGGCCGCAGACTCCAGCCTTAGACCGCGCGGTCACTGGGGATCGCTATAATGGTAAATTCAGCAACGGATATTTTTAAGTGAGAATTTGCCGACATTGTGATTTTGCGTGTATTTGTAAGCAAAATATTGTAAAGAAAAAAGTGTTCAGAAGCTTTAAGTAAAGTGTGCTTTTTATTGATTTAAGAATACTCTCTTGTCATTTGGTCTCCTGCATTTACAGCGTCTTTTTTTTCTGTTGTAATGCAAGAATATTTACGGTATATAATTCTAATTTGAGCAAGCTATATCATTACCATCAATATCTGTGGATAGCAGGATTACACTTTTTATTTTTTTTTCGGCACTTTGAAACCACATTCACGTTATCAGTGTATCCCAAAATTTTACATTCTTATTTTTTCTCAAAAGTACTTCAACACTCTCCCTTTTGGGATGCGGAAGAATTTCCTGTGGCATCTCTGGTTTGTTGGAGCGCATTGTGCCGTTATGTTACTTTTTTAACAGGTCTTCAGCCAGTGTTACTGAAGAAAAAAATTTGTCACAGTAATACCCTTTCAACAATCAAAACAGGGTTCCTCTATGTCCATAATCACCTGTTTTCTAGGACTGACATCCCTTTTACCATCAGTCAAGCCAGTGTATACTTGCAATTTCAAAACATGCGCTATCGCAGTATCTCACAAACCAATACTTTCAACACTTATCTTCCTGGCTTGCTTTTATGTACATAGTAAATAGACTCCATTCCCTTTAATTACTAGTAGCTGGTTCGTCTCCAGCTAAATTACAGCCTGATGGTTAGTTTTTAGAACAAGTTTGAGAAAGCTGGCCAGAAATGGAAAAAAGTGCCTCCAATTTGTCTCGTGTTGCGCTTATGGGATTTTCCCATCTTTCAATACTTCAAATTTTACGAATCGAAAGCTGGATTGGCACCTCTCCTTTGACAACGCTGCTGTGAAAATAGCTGTGTTAAGAGTTTATTACTTGTCCATATTTCGTCTAAATATAGTCTTTTCCACGATTTCGACCCGCTGCTATAAGAATTCCTGTAAAAGCCTGCAATTCTTTGGGAGTTACATCCTTCCTGTTTTGTGTTTGTAGCTTGAACTACTAAGCATGTCTTTCGTTTTCTTAAATAATCCGACGCAGAATTATTCCATTATTTTCTCACTGAAATTGACAAAATATTATTCCGGCATTTTGTAAAACTGGATTAACTAAAACAATGTTACAGTTTTCCCTTTTCGTAACAATACACGCTTTGGAACGTTACTGCATTCCAGACTTAGATCAAAAAGTCTGATTAGATGCACATGAAGCAGCAGTAACTTCCTCTTTGTCTGAATCTTCTTCCATCTGCATTGCACTTGCTTCAGTCTCATCATCAATTTCCTCCTCTGTATTACATTTCTTTCTTTACTCTCTTCCTCCTCCTTCACCACTATACATTCTTCGTCGCTGCTCGTTCACAGAATTTCATGCAACCCTTCACCGTAAAATATATTTTCGCCATAATTACTTGTCTATGGTGGAACCTGGTCACTCACATTACATCATACATAAGGCATATAATACACAAGAATGGTACAATACATAGGTACGGGATGTAGGTCAGTGCTAAACTGTTGGTAGCCAATCCACAAAGTTGTCTATTGTAGCAGGCCCATTCATGTCAACTCACGTGTTGTTGACCGAGCGGGTTATTTCATAGACCCAGCAAATAATTTAAACATGCACAAAGAGACATGGATATATTAAAAAGTGCTTGAAATTTCATTAAGTTGAGAAGGCGTACCTGAAATAAACAATCAAAAGAAAAAAATACGCGTCTTGGGATACGAAAGTTACCTCGCTTGGTCAAGGAAAGGTTACTAATAAAATTCGTTGCTCTTCGATTTTCAGTACAGTCAGCCCACGTGCACCCATTAAAATCATCAGAGACCCCTTGGTACTTAATGTTCTTCATTGCGCTAAGTTATATGCTCTTCATTGTTTTCAATTAGTCCTTCAGCCAGATGAGTTCCTGCAGCTAATGTTGTCCGTAGAGAAACTGACATTTTCATTTACCATGTCATCTTATTAAAGAACGTAACGAAATCTAATATTATTTGTTTCCCATTTTTATTATACTTACTACTTATCTTGTGGTTCACTGTATTAATCCTTGTTTATGCTCTTTGTTCTTGAATTTTCCTATTCTTCAAACGACTTCTAGTTATTATTCTCTACTATTATTATTTACTCTGTTTTTTTAATAAATTATGTTATATCTTTTTTTTTAAATACCCATTAAATACGAGGGTGAGTCAAAAAGTATCCGCACTGGTGTTTTAATGTTGTGTGGGTTGGCGGTACTGCTTTCTGCGCGCGCATGCTAACAGATAGCACCTTTGTCTCCGCTTGTGGAAAGTTTCAGCATCATCACACTGTTTAGTTTTGCGCTGTGACATAATAAAATGGCTGAGCCACTCTCCGTGTGCACCAAGGAAGAACAGCGTGGCGTGATCCGTTTATTGTGGTCTGAAGGTGTACCAGGAGCTGAAATCCATAGAAGACTTTCAGCACAATATGGGGACAGTGCTTTGCCACGGCGAAGTGTATACGAATGGATCGAGAAATTCCAACAAGTTCGGACGAGCTTGAAGGACGAGGAAAGAGCAGGACGCCCATCCACATCCTTTACTGACAGCAACGTTGAGGACGCCCGTGCCATGATTCTGGAAAACCGACGAGTGACTACTGATGAAGTGGCAAACCATTTTGAAATTAGTCATTGTTCTGCATATGACATCATTCATAACAGGCTTGGCTTTCGTAAAGTCTGTGCAAGATGGGTTCCTAAACAACTCACCGAAGAGCACAGGAACAATCGTGT
>JGI20166J26741_11883362_pt1 | contig 20110 bp, 10 predicted proteins | sample TergutCu122P5_FD_26741 | JGI IMG/M metagenome (IMG submission 26741)
ATATATATACATTTTTTATGTTCAACCTGAAGATGGCTTCTAAGTACCGAAACATGTCGCTCTAAATTATTAAAAAGAAAATTAATGAAGTTGTGTTAGACTTTATTTTATTACTTTAATTATTGGACTAACATGTTGGTTCAGAGTTTTTTTTTAATTTCTAATAGCAGGTACATTGATTGTTTATCACTGACCTATGCGACCAGTAAAAGTAAAATAAAATAAAATAAAATAAAATAAAATAAAATTACATTATAAATACTACACTAAAAGAGGAAAAACATAAAAAAGAAAGAAAAAACATTCAAAGTAAATATAAAAGTCCCAATAATAAGAAGTAGTCACAAAAATAGTAATAGAGAAAGAACGAAGTCAGTTTTCCATCATTTTTGTCCTGGTCTCCCAGTATCGCTCATATTCTGTCCCATTAGATAATGCAGTACAGTATATTGTCCTAGAATGTTTCTGTCCATGGGTTCGTGGAGGCTGCATAGCATGCAGTAGAGGTCGGGGCGGATTCCAGTGCGGTGAAGATGTGTACCCAAGCAATCATGCCCAACGCACAATCGAAATTCTGCAACTGCCTTTCTTCTTGGCCAGTCTGGTATTTTGGCTATTTCTTGCTTCCATGGTTTTTGGGATAACTTTGTCTCTAGTTCATGTTTGTATACACTTTGGAACATCAGCTTTAAATGTAGTTTAATAGAATGGTAGGATGTTGGTTCAGAGTTATCAAATGTATTTTAATACTAAATCTCGTGATAAGCTGGTATGTCTTTCCTGTCACTCCAGGATTCCTTCGACGTCCTTTGAATCGATTCGGCCAGGGCGACTCCATTATTTCCTGTGATAACTTCACATCGCCTCACAGCTGTACGCTGAATTAGTTCTCTACGTTCGCCGGGCCGGGAGCCAAACGCTGCGCTGGACACCGGGCACCGCTCCATGTTGCTGGCTAAATTTGGCCACAAGACGATCGTCGCCCGTTCTGCGGTGGACATACGTCACAACATTAACCCCCTTCCTTCTTTTACCTCTCACATCTGACAGAATATAGTCTGAAAATGCTCTACGCAACCACAGAATCACGATTTGTGCACTCAAGATTTATCGTAGCTCAATTCATGTGAGGATCGTATTTTTTGACGCCCTCGCAAAATTGCGAAAAGTGACTATTAGCTTTGTCATATCCGCCCTCTGTCCATCCGTCCGTCCGTCCGTATGGAACAGCCTTGTTCCCAATTGACGGATTTTCATGGAAGTTGATATTTGAGTATTTTTCTAAAATTGGTAGAGAAAAATTCAAGTTTCATTAAAATGTGACAAGAATAACGGGTACTTTACATGAAGTCCAATATACATTTATGATCATATTTCGCCCATTTCTTCTTAGAATGAGAAATATTTCAGGCAACGTTTGGAGAGAAAATCGAAACAAGTATTTTATGTTCAGTACTTTTTTTTTTTTCCGAAAATCGTGCTTTTTATGAGATAATGTGGAAAAATTTTGTACAGGCAGGCAAACCATAGATGACAATAAGGCACATCCACATTGTATGTTGGATAACAAAGACTACAAAAACACGCACTCAGAAAACGTAAAGGTTATTGCTTTTCCACTGCTACAATGGTTGCACGAACGTACCTCAATGTTACGTAATACGTACTTTGTCTATCTTGCTTCGGTATGCGAACAGTCTCTACTACCATTTTGACACATACAGTCACCAAACAGTAACGAGTATTTGGCCTGTTTGTAATCGAAGTCTCTCCTTCGAACTTCGGTTTAGGCAAAAATTAATCTGTCTATTATTCTCCGTCACGTTTCTCAGCAGTTCCAAGCAATTTAGACGCGTTCACAAAATTGTAAAAAACGACTATTTGCGTCGTCATGTCCGTCCGTCCGTCCGTCCGTCCGGATGAAACAACTCGGCTCCCACTGGACGGATTTTTATTAAATTTTATATTTAAATATTTTGCGATAATCTGTCAAGAAAATTCAAGTTTAATTAAACTCTAACAAGAATGACGGGTACTTTACATGAATACGTTTGTACGTTTATGGCAATATATCGCTGAATCCTTCTTAGAATGAGAAGTATTTCAGACAAAACTTGTAGAGTAAATAAAAATACACATTTTATGCTCGATAACTTGCTCCCGTAAATCGTGCCGTTTATGAGATAATGTAAAAAAATATTGTACAGGCAGACAGGTCACAGATGACAATATAATGTAGCGCATGCACTTTGCATGCTGGAAAACTAAGGATCAAGTCACACACTAAGAATATGTAATACTTATTGCATTTCCATGGCAACAATGGTGACGCGAACGCGCCTCAATATTACATTTACACGTAATACATTGCCTCTCATGTCGGAACATACCGCCAATAGGCCGCTACTTCTTGTTTCGCTGTAGTATCGTATCGACTGAACACTAATATGCATTATAAATGTATTTTTAATGTTAAAGGGGAGATCGCCATCTTAATGCACTACATAATTGTTCTGTGTCAGCATTTATAAAAGCCCTGATGACGGCTCACAGTTAGAGCCGAAGCATTTAGCCGTTAATCAGATGACAAAAACTGGTGTTGTGTGTGACTTATTTGGTACATATAATTGTGAAATCGTACAGAATGCCCTAACTGTAATTAAAACTATTACGAACAATACAGAATATAAAACAGTGAAGGAGCGTGAAGTGTTACTTAGCGGGCATTTGCTGTGGCCAGTAACTCCGCACTAGATCCCTTGTCGGAACTTTACGATAACGAGTATATGATTAATCTTTGTTTTATATAATTCAGGAAATTGTTCTTATAATTAGTACATTTACTGAACGGGCGTCTTCTCTTCCCCTGTCGGATTCCGACACTTCAAGCAGGCTCTGGCACCCTCTGACCTTCATCAAGAACACGTCTCGATTATTGCACACTCATAATCTAGACGTCCTTTGCACATGAATTATGAACAGGCTCTTCACATTTTGAGCATACAATGGTATTTGTGCATTCCATAACACACACACACACACACACACGAGTGAATAAATAGTTGGGAACAAAAGTGTTTATCTATTACGTTGTACGTGTTTAATGAGTCCACTGTATCCAAAGGATATAATGGTCTCTTTTTATAGTCATCGTGTCTTTACCAAGGGCTTGACTGGAGGGGGGGAGTGGTGCTACCGCCCCCCGGCGAACGAGTCTAAGAAGTCGCAAAAATGGGCGGAATATGAATAACTTGGTTTTAATATATATATATATATACACATATATTCTGGTTTGAGCAAGTTTTCAATTACTAAGCCAAGTAAAAGCAAATCCAATAAATCATTGTGATTCCCCCCCCTTCACATCTTGTAGGCAAAGAAGTGTTGAAATACCAACTTTTCGATCAGTCCCGAACATTGGTCCATTAAGAGGATTCTCTTGAAACCTCCATGGTAGGTGCGGTTTGTCATGGAATGAACACATTTCAGGCCTCCACTCCAGCTGCTAGTGTCATGTTCCTCCACTCAGGTTGCTGAATTATTGAATAATCCCGCATTATAAACTTCTCGTTGCCTTTTGAAATAGCCATGTATTTACAGAAATAAAGGTTTCCGTATTTCAACGCTAACATGTCAAATGATTCATTTCACACGTTGAGTAGTTAAAACGTAGAATTGTTAAAACATTTTAGGCATTAACTGAAGGTGGTTCTTTATTTCGTGGAATAACTAGTGGAAGTTTTGAGTGGATCCTAATCCTGTAAATTGAATGGGATCGGTTCTTTATTCTGTGGAGTAACTTTTTAAAGTGTTGAATGATCCCCCATTATAAACTTTAACTGAAAATTTCCGCAAAATTTTCTTAAAATCGTGGATTTAAAATTTTAACTGTAACATACACACCACCATCTGATATAAGAAAGCCAAGGGTCATTTTTTCCACACAGTGCAACTGTTACGTATCACTGAGACTGAAGACGGCACACAGGCGCGAAACAGTTACTATGCTGACTCAAATATATTATTTTATTTTTCCTTTTCCTGTGGCGCAACAGCCCAACTCGGGTCTACGCCGCCACATTTTTGACGTTTCTAGATCACATACAGTTAGACACAAGCACTCGGTAGGACTCCTCTAAACGACTGATCAGTCTATCGAAGAGGCTGCTACTTACACAACACACAACAAACACAAGAGACTAACATCCATGCCCACAGCGGGATTCGAACCCGCGATCCCAGCAATTCAGCGGCTTTCACACCTACGCCTTAGACCGCACGGCCACCGGGATCGGCTAAATACTTTATTTAGTATCTACGTGTTAAAATTGCAACAGGCGTAAAGAATAAAATGTTACATTTTAGTGAGATAAAGAGCGGCATGCTGCAAACAAAGCAAAATAAGGGTTGTTCACCGCTTAGAAGTTACGTGTTTAACTCTGATTCACTTCCACTGCCACTTGTTTCCGAGTTTCTCTGTGATTTCTGTTTTATCTTTATGTACTTACTCATTTCTGACACAGACAAGTTCTTATTTCCAGTGCCTTTACAATTTTTCGCTAAGCTCCATTGTCCTATGGTAAAAATAGTTGAAATTAAGACGAACATGGACAAGTATATATAAACTTATTTGTCCGTGCACAGTAAGGGTACGCGTATAGTGCAGGCAGACTCAGGTTCCGACTCCGATTCCGAGAGTCGGAACAAGAATGAGGAAATCATTCCGGTAAACCGTCTGACTCCGACTGTCTGCACCGACCCGCCGGAGCCTGCTACCACTATACGCACCTGCACTGATAAACAGTGGTCATTCTTTGCCCCGACTGGCGACGACTCTCGGAATCGGAGTCGGAACCTGAATCTGCCTGCACTATACGCGTACCCTTACGAACTAAGTTTAATCTATTACAAACAAATGATTCACAGACTATGGTGAAACTAGCGATGCATTTTCGTCAGTATGAATCATGTTACGTCATAATCGTTCCTGCCCCGCTTCCTGTGCATGAGATATACGACAGAAACACGAGAGAAGTTTGGTCAGTGTTCTTCGTGATCCTAAGATTAAACATCAGAGTTCTTTTTCGTTATTAACGTAAATTAACTTTAAACCTAACAGGTTCGACAGGCCGGTACACTATTTTGAATACTTCAAAGTTCCCTGCTGAAAAATTGCTCTTTCTGACTTTTACCCTTAAACCCTAACACGTTTGAAACATTCTTTTATCAATGTACTTAGTGTTGCCGTCCGCACTTAGGAGTCTCACTGCTGCCGACGCAGCTGATTATGGCATTACGAGGTGCACGGCTTGGCTGGAAAAAATGGAGTTACGAAATCCTTCGACAGGTTCTTCACGGATAAGCACTCCAGCGAACAAGCAGGTGTTTTTATTTATTATGGAATTATATGGGGATATCATCACCACCACCACCACCATCAAATAAGCCACTGGAGTACAGTCTTAATGCTCCCTTGCCACAGAAATGCACTTTTTTCCTAGAACGCCGGTATGAGTTTCTAAAAATTTGTATATCAGCCCTCGGAAATAAAAAAAAGAATAATTGCTCTTAGTTCTAGATGAATAGTGACTGAGTGACTAACTGAATGACTGATGACATATGTCAGAACTCACATCTCCCGTCACATTAGTGTTTCGCGTTCCAGAAGTGACTCGTCTGATAGCAGCGTCTGCAACTGATTGGTTAGGCGAATAAATGTATACTTTCTCGGTCGGTTGACCATTCTTTCCTAAAATATCCCTGGAAATAAAAGGGCCTCATTGAGAGAGGCTGGAAAAATTACGTGCAATCTAGGGTCAGAAAGTTGGTAGCCCAACCTACTACAAATTCAGGGCTCGTTAGAACTGCCGAACCCGAAATCTGAGATCGTCCAAATTTGCCCTCAAATGGCTTGATCTCGCAAAACTAATAACACACCTGTCAAAACTAAACAGAAATAAGTGAAGTTTGGAAAGTTACACTGTTCATTCTAATTTAGGATGAACACACGGCTGCAGTGGTGCATACGTGCTTCAAACTTTGTCAAACTTCAATTTTAAGATATTTTGATTTTCCAATACACAAAGGTGGGCTTGCCTGGGATTTGAACTCGTATTTCGGCTGCCTTATTTTTTACCGAAGTATATTTAAAATTTCGCTGTGTTTCATATACAAGGGCCTAGCCTATCAATCACAGTTAAATACACATTTTGATGACGCCGCAACACTAAATACCAAAATACTCGTATATTCATTGGTAAAGGATACATGTGGACGGAGCGGCGAACTCTGCGCTACACGCACGTAAGCACACACACACACACGCGCGCGCGCGCGCGGACAATAAAAGTGCAAAATTTGCAGACAGCACCGACAGAACGTATTACATGACACCGATACCCCGTTAGTGCCGAATGTATGGCCGTAGCGTCATGATTCGGTCTTCTGGAAATAGGTAATGGCAGTTCTTCCACACCAGGTGCAACGATGTTACCGGTGTGATTTGGGTTCCTTAACTAGGTAGCGGAATTTTCTCTTCGCCAGATGTAACAGTTACATCGTCAAGTTTCGGTCGTCTGCAGTTAGGCAACAACATATTCTTGACGCTAGACGCAATGGTTACATCGCCGTGATCCTCCCCAAACAAGTTGTGTCGTCTCCTCTTCACCAGATACAATGACTACTTCGCCATAATTTTATCTTCTGCAGTTATCATCATTTCCTCCACAACACGTGAAATAGTTACATCTTCACGACTCCGTCTTCTTCAGTTCGAAAGGCTTTGTGCCATATATCGTGGAATATAATTAGAAAAACGGTATTTCGCTCTTTTGGGCGGGGGCGGGGCCACGCACATGATGGAGTCCATTTGATTGCACAGTGCGCAAAGACATAAAACAGGTGACTTTGCTGCCTGGAGCTACACAGTATCTAATGATACGACTATGACACAGTCAAAAGGAACCTGGTCTAAGAAAACACAAGAGCACTATATTTATATGGGATATGTTTACAACCTACACCTTAGATTCAACGATTTATTTGGAGCAAGCTGAGTAATTTCACTTTATTTTTCCCCTATACTGTCACTACTAAGACTGTCTGTGAGCATAAGGAAGAGAGAGAGTGGTTGTAAGAATCCTCCGACAGGGAGCGGCTGGCTGGAAACAGAGCAGTAAAAAAAAAAGAGGAGGTGAGAGCGAGTGAGTCTGCAGCTGTGAACTGACACTGACCTACAGAAAATAGTTCAAGAACACTTCCATGATTTCTACTGCACGGTTTTGTTTTAGTTTCGCTGCTGATAAAAGGAACAACGTTTATGGAAGGCTGAAGATTTCCTTTATTTGTTTTCTTTTCACTGCCACGCTTCTGGAAAGAAATTTATGTCACTTTAGTAACAGTTGTATTCAATACCTTTGGAATTTAACAGAGAAGTTGTCTCGCTGCTTCGTAGCATAAAAAGTGGTGTCTTGTCCTTAGGTTTGTCACCAACAAGCGCAGTTCTGAAACTGTCTACAATATACGCAGTTTTATCAATAACGCAATTAAGAGTTTATGAATCAAGTTCGACCATATAGACTTTGTATGGTTAAACCTAAATAAAATCTCAATTTCATTATTTCTTTACTGTCACTACAAAACCCTGCATCTATTATAAAAAGTGCCGAGGTTTGAGGTTTCACATATGTGTGCATGAGGATTCAAGTCTTCTGGGACGTAACGTCGTGGATCGGTAAATATGTACCGACGTTTCGGAGGAGTTTGCTACCTCTATCCTTCCCCTCTTCAACTACTTAAATGGCGTCATATTCCACAAGACTTGTACGGTCTTCACGCCAGTATAATATCCTTTTACGATCCTACCCTGTCTTCGTGCAAAACTTCAAATTGCCAGTTGCAAATCAGGAGATACACTTGCGATAAAATTGCATGACACCAGTTTATAATCAGATGCATTGAAGGCAAAGAAAAAGCAAGCTATCCCGTTTGCATATTTAAGCACAGCGCCTTGCAGGCATGTGTGATAGTGGAGGTTTAGAGCCACTCATTCTTAACTTCGTCATAAAGCGAGTCGCCAGCTTCGCGCCCTGTCCGCTTCATCCCGGGGAAAGAACTCCAGGTATCCATTCAATTTGGGGGGGGGGGTCGCTGTGCTTGTCCCAGGCCTATCTTGGTGGTTTGAAGAAGAGAAAACCTCGCAACCACTGCTGGAAATCCAACCCCATGTTCTTTCGGTTGCCCATCGCGTAGCCTCGTCGCTGTACCGAATGAGAGAGACAACATTACTCATGAATTAACGAGTATCAGTCATTTCATGGCCTTTCCTGTGCATAATGATTAAACCTGTCACGTATAGCATTAACAGTTTCGATCCGCTGACGTGTTTGTAATTTGCAGCACAGGCAATGTCCACAACGAACTGCCAGTTCTTATTTTGACTGGGATAAACTGAAACCAAATTTATTAATAAACGATTTGAGCTTTCTACTCGTCACATTGCACAATAAAATGGACTCAGGTGAGCTGGCGACCGTATATTTAAAGCCTTTTGTGTCGCCGAACACATACCACAAGACGAACACATTTTAAATATAAAAGTAAAGTTCACCCTAAAAGAGGCCACGAAGATCCAGAGGGGGAGCAGAGGTATAGCTCTACTCTTTCTTTAACATCGGCACTAGATGGGGTGGGTGTTTAATGCCACGCCCCGGCCGCTTTAACCGCGGGAATGGCCCGGTACCCATTGTATAGGAGGCTGGGTGGGCCCCAGGGCCGGTCTGGACGGGTGCGTAAAATGTCGCCCCCACCGGGATTCGATCCTCGCACCGTCCAGCTCGTAGGGCGTCACTGTACCGACTATGCCCTCCGGCCCACCCATTTTAACTGTACTCTTTCGTATTACCTAAACGTACAATCGCATTCCTAGGAGATGACGCGCAGAATTAACCTGTCACGTCTGTTAACAGGAGCACAAACGTATGCATTGATACTGTGCAGATTAACCAACCAACAAGCAAATTATCAGGCATCTGCAGGTATCGTGAGCAACTGCCACTTCACTGCGCTGTCGTGCGTTCTAGGTAAGTTACAGTTAAAATTCCTTTCTTATCTGAAACAATCATTTCAGTTGTGTACTACAGTAGGCTATCAGCGTATGCGAAAGTGGGCACCCGGTGTTTCCTGAAAAGTACACGGCCAATGTTGTCCCGGGATTTTAGCAAAATTTCAATTGGCAGACCTCTCTGCTTACCCATAAACCAGCTGACAGACAATCCCGGTAAGAATTAGCTGACGCCGAACTAGCCAAACAGCTAACTAAATTAACGAACTGATTAACCAACTGATCGATCGACCAACCAACCAAGCAACTAAAGATTATTTGATCAGCTAACTCCCACATTGCACATAGATTCTTCGAGAAATAATTGGCAGACATTCTACAGGGCAACATATTCTCTCTTGTTATAAGATCTGACGCTCTCTCGCTGGCTCCTCCGTAGCCCACTGTTAGACATTTCCCTAATCCAATACGATCCTCATCACACACAAATTGTTCTCTTAAGATTCATTTTAATATCATATTCCCATTTTCGCACATTTTCATGCTTCCGTCCGTTATATTCAAGTGCCTGGATATATTCAACCCGCAACAACGAAAGGTATTTAACACTTTGTAATACCAAGCTAATCCGACGTTTTAAAAGCCGGCTCGTACTTCCCAGAAAACACCGCATCTCCGGTTAATGTGTAGGAAGACAATCGCTGTTTGTTCTGGCAAAAAGGACCCCGCCAATAAACAGTACTGACGAAATGTCGTAAAGTTTAACGTTAAACAACGCGGTACACACACCAATGCCATATGAAATGTCAATGACGCCAATCGTGCTATCTAATGAGAACGAAATGTTTTGAGTTTTGTTCTGCGCCGTGAGATACGTAATCTCTCGCCAGTCCAAGTGCACAGCCAACCAACAGGCGTTAAACCAAAAATTACAGGGCGCAAATTAAGCAGTGTTATACATTTGCACGGGGTGTTAAAGCAAAAAGGCGTAAAACAAGGCTGAATGTAATGAACTTCAAAGCATACGGAAGTACGCGTTCGTAGCCTAATCCGGATGAACTGAGGAATACCACGAATGGTCTCAATCAAGGCAACCGACTTCGTGCCAAGATCCTAATCCTGGACCTCTATAATACGTACAAAGCAGATGCGACATAAAACAAGGAAGCTGGATTAAGCCGCTGTGCTTATAAGCTTTTTCTGAGGAGCATCTATGCGATTATAATAGACTTTTCCAAGGCTTTTGATTTAGTTTTTCATGATTGGCTGCTTACGAAACTGGCGGCCTCGGGCGTGAATTCGAGGGTAGTCGTCTGGGTAAGGGACTTCCTTGTAGGTCGTACACAAAGGGTAAGAGTAGGAGGGCAGCTATCCAAGGAAGTCAAAGTAACCTCGGGTGTGCCGCAAGGGAGCGTTTTGGGCCCACTACCGCTTCTAGTGTACGTAAATGATATTTGAAGACATATCGACCCGAGTTTAACATTCTGTGGACCGTGCATCGTGATATATTTGTGTAATAAGGACCAACAAGATGCACTTTTCTCTCTTAATTTATCTCAATAATCATCCTCTACATGTTTCGAATAGATTAGCTAATCATCACCAGGAGGTATTTTACCGTGTATGCAGCATGTGGCATTTATCATGCTGAAAATATATTAAAATTGTGTAAAATTACTTACACGTATATAAACATTGTCACTAAAAGTTTCAGATATTAAAAGATTTTTTGGATAAAAAAAAAGTACTTCAAAAAATGCAATAGGTTCTTACGGTATAGTAAAATTGGTGTACATACTATCTACGTTGGCTAGCTGCTAGCACGATCAGAGTGGAACTGGTTTTAGGTTGTGTTGATGTTGGAGTATTGATCGGTTAGTCTGGTGGGAAGTGACGTATTGTGTAGGTCTTGGATCAGCTGATACGTGGGGATTATTTTCGCCTATGTGTTGTTCAGGAATGAGCTGTTTGTGACGGTGGTATGCTTGGATGTATAGTTCTTCAAACGGTATTGATAATGTGGTTTTATTGATATGTGTTAGTAAGGTCATGGTGTCGTTGATGGGACCTTATTCGTGCTTGTTGTTTAGGATGTGTAACGCTTACGCTGATTAAGGGTCGTTGTGTTTTATATATCCGATGTTCCTGATACCTCTGTTTAAGAGTGCGACTTGTCTGTCTGATGTATGACATTTTGCATGTGTTACATATAAGTTTGTAGATTCCACTTTTGTCCTGTTCTTGTGTATTGTTGACTATTTTTGGTTTTGTGAGTTGTTGTAAGGTTCTGGTATTCTTAAAGGATATTCCCACATTTGTGCGCTTGAATAAGTTGGTGATTTTTCTTATTATTGGGCTGTAATATGTGAATGTTGTCCATGTTTTGTTTTTGTTTCTTTCATTAATTTGATCCTGGTTGGTTTATTTGTGTTGTATTTGAAAGCTTAGTTTTCGTAGAAGTTTTTGTGGGAAGTTGGTATTTTGTGCGATTAGTTGTATTAGTGTCCATTATTTTTGTTTCCTCTTTGGTGTTAGTGGGAGGGAATGCATTCTGGTAATATGATGTCTGAATGCAGCAACCTTGTGTTCTATGGGGTGGTTGAAAGGAAATTGATGGTTGTATCCGTAGTTGTCGGTGCGGAATATGAGTTTCAAGGTTAGACGGCTTTAGAATTATGAGTAGATCAAGGAAGCTTATACATCCATTATTTTCGTATGTGGGGTTGAGCTTTATGTCTGTATGTAGTTTGTTTATGTAGTATTGATGAGGTTAGGGTGTGTTCTTTTGGTGTTACATATAATTAAAATATCGTCTACATAACGTGTGTAGAATCCCCCCCCCAAGAAGTTGCTTTATATGTATATCTTCAGAGTGTTGTAGGAATATTTCGGTTATTGTGCTTGAGATTGGTGAACCCATGGATACACCTTTTTCTGGTTTATGTACCTTGTTTTGGAATGTGGAATAGTTCTGCGAGAGAACTAGTCTCATTAAGGTGATTATTTTTTGCGTTATTTGTGTGTCATTATTCTTCAACAGCATTGATTTTGTAATTGTTTGTGTCTCTTCTATGGGGATGTTAAAGTAGAGTTCTTTTATGTCTATGTTATCAATTTGTGGTTTTCATTTATTTTTAGGTTCGTTAGATCGATGGCTTGGTTTGTAGAATTAGCAACATTGTAAAGATTGTTAAGTGTAAGGTGTCCGTTGAATATCCTTACTAGATGTTTTGCTATTTTGTATGTTGGGGCTTTCATATTATTAATTACGGGTCGAATCGGGATATTAGGTTTATGTAATTTTAATTATGCTTACAGTGTTGGTAGTGAAGGTTTCTTTTGGACTGGGTGTTCTATTTTGTATTTGTCTATGATTACGTTGCATTGTCGTGGTGTTTTTTGTACTAGTATTTGCTACTTGTCGGTATGATCTTTGGGAAACAAATGGAAGTTGTTAGCTGCAAGAAATGTACGTGTATGTACTTTTTTGGAATATGCGTCAGACTTTATACTCGTAATTACTATTGTCTTCCTTTTATCGGCTTTAACGAGTATTGAATTTTCTGTTACAAGTTTTTTATTTCACTTTTTCGTAATATATAATCGTCTTTATTGTAGGATGTTATAGTGGTTCCCAGAGTTGAGGAGGAGTTCAGCTTATTGGCAGCTATGATACGGTATGAATTTTGTAATTTTGTAATTTTGTAATTTCCGTTTATATTATGAGATTGGTACAGTATGTCGTTAAGGGTCTTTCAACACTATATTGCAGGCCGTAGTTTAGTAGTTCTATTTCTTCCTTGGTAAATATGATATTTGTTAGATTTTTATTGTGGGGTAAAATTGTTGCTGTTCTTGTTTGTTGTCCTTGTTTGGCTTGTAGACGGTCAAAATTTTTGTTGAGATGGATATAATGTGTTTCCATTTGTCGTAATTTTTTGTCGATTGATGACTGGATGAGATGCCAGTTGTTTTGCCAGGAAGAGGCGCATTCTAGATTTATTTTGTATTGTGGTTCGTTAAGTTTTTGTTTTTAACGTATAGAAATTTTAGTTCTTGGTTTAGACTATAATAAGTGGCAGCTTTTATTGTTTTGCGGCATTGTAGGTTGTTGCCATTTATTTTGATAGACATGTAGCTAGGTGTTAGTTGTTTTTGTCTGCATGTTGTGTTATACCATGTTGCTGCGTTGGTTTTGTACAGTTTTTCTTTGATTTCCTTATATTGATGTATTTGTTTTGCTTGTTGGGCATTGATAAATTTGACATTCTTTGGGCTGTGCATCGTAATATATTTGCGTAATAAGGACCAACAAGATGCAATCTTCTCTCTTAATTTATTACATGCCGCATATACAGTAAAATATCTCCTGATGATGAATAGTTAATCTATTCGAAACATGTAGAGGATGATTATTGAAATGAATTAAGAGAGAAAATTTCATTTTGTTGGTCCTTATTACGCAAATCGACTGGAGTATTAGACTCTTCGCTGACGACTACAATATATAGCAACATCTCAAATAAAAACGGCATATAAAAGCTGCAGAAGGATCTGGACACCTTGGGGGAATGGGCGATAGAAAATGGGACGAAAATAAATCCCGGTAAAAGTAAGACAATAAGATTTACGAGAGATCGGGTTAAAAATCCACTGGGTTACTACCATGGTGACCAAAAACTTCTGGAAGCGAGCAGTTGTAAATACTTGGGAGTAATCTTACGAAGCGATTTAAACTGGGTGGACCAAGTAAATTACACAGCGCAAAAAGCCTGGAAGGCACTTCACTTTGTAATGCGTGTTCTCAAAAAAGGAAATAGGAATTTTAAAAAGTTTAGCCTACACGTCATTGGTACGTCCTATTCTTCAATATGGGTCTGCATGCTGGGATTCATGCAGAGAAGGACAGATAAATGTGATAGACCGAGTACTGAAGAAAGCTGCTCAATTTACAAATCATACGAAGGATTCTGACTGGGAAACCTTGGCTCGGCGTAGGACGATAGCACGCTTATGCGCACTTTTTAAAGCGTACTCGGGCGAACGGGCTTGGAAAGCTATACGCGACAGGTTGCGAAAGCCTTACTATTTGAGTAGGGCTGATCATGTTCGGCAAATTTGGGACAGGAAGCAAGGATCGGACATCGGGAAGTATTCCTTTGCTAATTAAAAGCTAGAACGAACAACCTGAGGAAGCGTTAGGGACTTTCCCTTGTAAACCTAAAATTTTTATAAACAAAGTTAGGAAAGCAATTATAAACGGGGTGAAATCAAAGGAATAGAAGTGTGGCGAAAATCGTCTAAAAGTGCAGTGAAGTGAGGTGAGGTGAGGTGAGTGTAGTGTAGTGAGGTGAGGTGAATTGGAGCGGCAGGAAATTTAAATGGGGTTAAGCCAAATGAAAGGGTAGTGAAGTGTAGTTGGGTGAAGTTTAAATGAGACGAAGTGAAGTGTCGACAAGTGTAGTGACGTGGAGTGAAGTGTAGTTGGGTGAAGTGTAGTGAAGTGGAGTGAAGGACTTAGTAACAGGGTGTCTACCATTATTAGAAGATATACATACCATATGAAGTTTCTTGCTTATATGGCTTTTTCGTTTATCACATTCTTTCATATTCTTTTGGTTCCTTTTTTTTTATCATTGTACATATGATTGTATGTTTTGTATGTTTCCATTTAATTTCGTAAATTATGTATTTTTATCGTTATGTTTATGTATACTTATTGTTATGTTCATGTATTCTTATTGTTATGTATGTTCTGTTCTGTATATTCTGATTCATTGTGTTGTTCTGTGTATTGTTTGTGTGTAAATGTGTGCTGTACTACTGCCACCGGGTGTCAACCCAAATGCAGTTAAAATATATCATATCATACCAAAATCCGGTTCGTCGTGCTCCCCACACGCTAAAGTTGACTGGAACCTCAAAGTAGGCTGCCATCGCTTTCTCCACATTCTTTCCAACTGATATGTACTAAGACTCTCACCTTTCAGCGCTATACCACAGACACTGACAGCATCATTAAATGAAACTTTCGGCATGCTACCTCGATGCTACATCGTCAGAGATAACGACAGCTCCTTACACGAAACAACATAACACCTACACCAACTTTTATCGAAATCCACTTTGCTGTTTTCGGATAGCCTAGCGGATTTGTGGATAGGATCGCATTTGTATGCCTTCGCTTTATGCCTTTTATGCGACAAACACGTAACAGTATTTTAATGAAGCAGTCTCTCCCACTAATCACAAGCCAGCGTTGGTAAGAAACCAACTCTCCTCTCTTGACTTAGAGAACATGGACATCACTGTTTAAGTCACACATCGATTCATTACATTGAAGCTGGTTGGAACTGTCTCCATTGCTTCATGTCCAAAAGTGAGTCACCCATATACGGAACCGTATGAGTCACAGGAAGCGCTGTGCTGTCCCAGATTTTAATACTCATGAACCTGCTTGACTCTCTATTGCAGCCTACCACATACTCAGAACATTAAAGCTTGATCCACAATGCGGATGGCCGGGAGAGCTTACTCGCTACGGGCTGGATAGCCCGGGGGTCGATCGCGGTGGGGACAGATTTTCCGTACGCTGCCACGAGGCTCACCCAACCTCCATTATATCATACAATGGGAACCGGGTCTATCCCGGATTGTGGTGCTGACACTTCTAGTGCCAAGGTTGCGAATGATTTGGATCCAGTCCTCCGCCTTCCCTCTGTGCCTGCCCAGGCATGTCATGGGTGACGTTTAGAATTACCACACCAAGGGATACCCTGACATTCAGCTAAAGGTGAGCTCATAGTCAGAGATTTGGGTGGAGTATTGTTGGTGAATCTCTTGCGGCGGTCCAGCACAGGGCATTAAGGTCTTGGTCTCAACGTGTTAAATATCTTGCATATTAATAACCCGTCGTGCTTGATATAAGTGTATGTAATAAAAACAGTAAATTTTTCAGGCAGCACAACTATAATCTTTATTAAAATGTAAATAACATAGCCTACTACAAGGAGCCTACAGACAGGCAATCATCAGTAAACCGAATAAAATTTACAATAATGGGAATAAATACTTTTATTATCAGTTTATATTTTAATATACTCTACACGTTTATATGGATCGGTGGTAGAGAAAGGAATGTGGAGAATAAGAACTAATAAGGAAATGAGGGAGCTATGTAAAGATCTAGATATAGTAGCAGATATTAAAAGGAAGAGATCGGAATGCATTGGACATTTAGTAAGAATGGATCAAGGAAGGGCATTTAAGAAAGTATCTGAGAGTAAATCGGAGGGAAGCAGGAGAAGGGGAAGACCTATACTGAGATGGCTGGAAGATGCAGAGAAGGATCTACGGGAGATGAAGGTTAAGAGAAGGCGACAGAAGGCTGTCGATAGGGAAGAATGGGTGTCGGTAATTAAGGCGGCCAAGGCTCTCAGAGGGCCGTAGAGCCATGGAGTGAGTAAGTAAGTAAGTATACTCTACGCGTTATTCTCACCTTCTGCACTAAGTTTAGATTTAGAATTTTAAGATGTAATAGTTTTGAAAGCTTCGAGTAATTTCGTTGTGATCTCTGGTGATGAAAATGTAGGCTGAAAGATTTTGGATCGATAGTGAGCAAAAGGAATATCATATACCTTGTTGATTTATTGTCCTTATATGCTGCAGTGTACAGTAATAATGTGTTATAAAACGTAACAGTTTGACTTCCAAATATTTAATATCAAAATGTACAAAATGTGATACCTAATTCCCACATGCTATATATCACGGGATTCGTCACCTCGTCACCGTAATAACGAAGTACTGTACTGTCCAGAGAGATGAAGTACGCGATTCGACACAAGTTCAAAACTACAGACAACTGACTGATATCCAAATGAAGCTGCAAGATTCGTGTCAATTTACATGAGAATTAACAATACACGACCTTTCATTGGGCCGAAAACAATTCGCTACGGGCTGGACGGTCCGGGAATCGAATTCCGTTGGGGGCGAGATTTTCCGCACCTGTCCAGACCGGCCCTGGGGCCCACCCAGCCTCCTGTACAATGGGTACCGGGTGTTTCCCGGGGGTAAAGCGGCCGGGGCGTGGCGTTCACCGACCACCCCATCTAGCGCCAAGGTTAAAGATAGAGTAGAGCTATACCTCTACTCCCCCTCTGGACCTTCGTGGCCTGTTCTAGGGTGAACTTTACCTTTACCTTTACGACCTTTCAATTTTATAAGTAACTTTCTTTCTAAACGGAAAATGTAGTTTAAGCTTTTAATATATTTCAAAATATGTATAGTAAAACCTTGGGTTACCACAGTGACGTTGACATTACGGGATTTGCATACCTTTATCTACAGCTGATGAATACTTAACTGATTATGACTGAAGTACGTAGAAACATGTAGCAAAGTATTTATATTTTAATAGAAATTATAATGGTGACCGCTATTTAATTTTTACACTTTAAAAGAACTGAAACCAATACAGATCTGATGGTAATTGCACTACTGTTGGTCAAGTACTGTTTCCAAGCACAAACGCGCTCCCCTGAAAGCGCCGCGACCTAAGCAAAGAATATTCTCTCTAACCGTGAGCTGACGGTGAGCGTACCCTTCGCGTTAATCAAGCTTTAAGTTCAGGCTAGCCCTTTTGATTTACATCCAACAGGTATTTGACTGAATATCCTCACTGCCATGGCTCATGTTGTTATCATCGTTTCCTGTGGGCCAATTGTAGAACAGGTCACGGCCAATCATTTAAAATCTTCTGGTTTTTAACATTCAAGAACATCTTGACCTATCCTTCTACGTAAACTAACTATGCAACTGACAGAGCGTCGTTGGATAATACAAGACCGCGAGAGGTCATGGAAGCATATTTTAAACAACGACAAAAATCTCGGAAGTTTCCTTTTTCAAAAACGGTAGTCCTACTGGCATCGTGCGGTCTCGGGTCGCCTGAACGTTCAAATAGCGGGTACTCATCTCGCTGGATCAGGGAATGTCTCTACACAGTTTTGTATATTATATCATGACGGTACAGACCTTAAGACGGACTTCAGCAGACTGTTTTCGGTCCAGACTGCTTTAATATAATATTTTACCACTGTTGGAGAACTTTTTTAAGGAGCGTCTTCGTTTTGCATTTCCTAATTGAAAGGAAGTAGTTTGTGTGGAACATCTGAACACACATATTACAGGGCAGTCCCCCTGTTTCCTTTCGTTTGAGTCTAAGGGTGTAATTGGCCACGTGATGAAGAGCTGGTCCTTGAAAGACCAACAAGTCTGACGCGATTTTTCATACATCCTCTTAGCAACAATTCAATTGTGAATGTTCAATGCATGTGAGTATGACGTCTCTTAGATTTTAATAACACGTTGGTCTATATTATAATCAAAAGTCTGTAGTTAGGGCAGTATTAATTAGACTTGTAGACAACAGGTCCATTTGCCATGAAAGCACAGAAGTGCTGTAAGAGTATGGCTCTACTCTTTCTTTACCCATGGCGCTAGACGTGGGTGGGTGGTTAACGCCACGTTCAGACCGTTTTACCCCTTGGAACGACCACGTATCCATTGTAGAGGAGGCTGAGTGGGTCCCAGTGCCGGTCTGGACGGGTGCGGAATATCTCGTCCCAAGAGGGATTCGATCCCCGGACCGTCCAGCCCGTAGCAAGTCGAGTTGTTCTAACTGGTGACTAGGCAGGGGGCTGGATAAAAGTCGTTCGAGTCCTGAGAAGTACCGAGACACGATTTTATTTACCAAAGCATCCCAACCGGATAATCACAGTTCGATTCCCGACAGGGCAAAATGTTGTGTTTTTCAAAGCGTCCAAATCGGTTCTGGGGTCCACGCAGCCTCCTACTGGGGCTCTTTCCCTAGGGGTAACAAGGATGGGGTATGCAACCGACCACTCGCCACCGTCTAGTGCCGAGGTTAAGAACGAGGGCAGCTATTCCTCCGGTCCAAGATACGCCTTCATGGCATGAACAGGACGACTTCCGCCTTGCGTCCAAACCTGTTGTGAGAACTCCAAGCTTGCTATCCTGTGGGTACCTGGGCGTTTGCTTGCGGGTAAAGCGTTCAGGTTGTGAAACAGACCAACCTCTACCTGCATCCGAGTTTAATCATAGTGGATCTATATATCTGACATTATTACGCAAGTGGATCTACACCTCCACTTCCCCACACGCATTTATGGTATTGTGCTTAATTAGGGATACGGGACAACTTTACCTTGCCGTTTTAGTTCTCTGTACTTTCTACTAATCCCCAAACATTCTACTCTCGAGTAACCAGACCGCAAATCAGAAAAGTTTAAAACCAGTGATCTAGAGAATCTATACCACAGACAGCGCTCTGCCCGAGCACCACAGAGATGAGGAACAGGGCTGTTTATGGATTTCATAAATTGTAAAGTACGCGATAGCCAGGAAATACCTCTTGCATTGCCTTTTATCGTTAACACTTTATTTTCTCTTTTCTTTGTTCCTAACAAAACATACTTTCCTTGATCGGGAAACAGATCTTTAAGTCTTTTAGTTTCGATGGAAATTGTGTTGGCCTACAAAGAGTTAGGAGTCTGACTTGGCCCCAGCGTACCATTTGAGAAACTGTGCAGAATTTCTTGCATGCGTTCAACGACGCCAAATAATAGCAGCAATAAGCACGCTTATACATTAGTTAAAGGGAAATGAAACGATCGTGTGTTTGGTTATAATGCAACTAAAATAACGCCAGTATATAACTGTTTGTTGAGAAGAAGGTCAGTCAGTTTCAGCTATTACATTATTAAATCATGTAGAGCATTACGAAATTACACTTAAGAGGTGTATCAACTACGAAGGTGAAAGACAGCACTAGAACGTTAAGGATTCTTACTGGCGCTACAACCCATTGTGGGTTTGTATTTTGCAGCCCTCTAGTGGGGCTATAGCCTCCTCGCGTACGAGGCTTCTTGATCACACACAACGACGCGCCACAGTCGGTAGGACTCCTCTGGACGAGTGATCAGTCCGTCGCAGAGACCTCTACCTGACAACACACAACACTCA
>JGI20166J26741_11884473_pt1 | contig 20087 bp, 11 predicted proteins | sample TergutCu122P5_FD_26741 | JGI IMG/M metagenome (IMG submission 26741)
TGCATACAGCTGCTTCACTAGTATCGGTCAGGATATACTGTCATATCAAGCTGCATACAGCTGCTTCACTAGTATCGGTCAGGATATACTGTCATATCAAACTGCATACAGCTGCTTCACTACTATCGGTCAGGATATACAGTCATATCAAGCTGAATACCGCTACCCCACTTTGTATCAATCATGATATGCTGCCATATCAAGCTGTATACTGCTACCTCGCTAGTATCAGTCACGATATACTGCCATATCAAGCTGCATACAGCTAACCCACTAGTATCAGTCATGATATACAGTCATATCAAGCTGCATACCGCTACCTCACTCAGTATCCGTCACGATATCCTGTCATATCAAGCCGTATATATCACTCAGTACCAATGTATACGGTTTTATAATGCTGAAGGCCTATATCTTGGTCAGTACGTCAAGACATATTGTCCTGGCAAGCCTCATACCTCAGTAATAAGACATACTGTTGTATCGGTAACGTCATACTGTTGCAATGAGCTCTGTACTCTCTCAGTGTTATATACTGTCGCACAAAGCTGTATCAGTAAGAATATACACCCGCATAAAGCTGTGTGTTGCAATATCAGGTTATACAGCATACACATGTATTACTCAGCATCATGACTTAATGTAAGTAACCTGTGAACCCTCGTCGATTATTCATTGTGCTACAGCTGGTAATTACGTTGTTTGTAGTTTACCTAATGACGCTGCTGGTAGTTCAAATCATAGCGGCGAATGGCAGGATGATGAGTGAACAATGAACTGCAAAAACAGCATTCCTAGTCTAATTTAATGAATATCTCATCGTTTGCCGAAAGAAACTAAGGAAAATCACGAAAACGTTAATCAGCAAAGTCGGTACAACGAACCGTCTTCTAACAGAAGGACTACTAAATGCAAGTGAGGCTTCAACGGCTTTGCTCAGAAAAGAAAAATGCCTCATGGTAAGCAGTGGATACTAGTAAAGATAAGTGGTTTAAAGCAGTATTATTGGCTGCTACTTTCCTATTCCTTAGTTGTATCGTTATTGTTCGGGCTTATTTTAATTCTGTGTAGAACTGGGTATATATCACGGATGTGTGACACAATTTTAAGTTTGCACTGTCGCTATGTTTCTCTTTTTTTTTTTTTTTGGTTTAAAATTCATATTTTATATGAAATACATAGACGTGCCTATAATTTATTTCCGTAGCAAATTTTACGTGCCAAACACTAATTATTTGTTAGTTGCGATCATCAAAATTAAAGCTTAAGAAAATGTTTGGGAAAGTGCAAAGATAATTTACATTCTAGAAAATATTATTTTGACAAAAGTTGCAGATGTTTTCAAGATCTAATACCACACATTATTTTTGGATCCTAACATGCAACATAATTATCGCTATTGTCGCTTCGGTCTAATAATTTCGCGTGCCCGCCATCTCTCATTCCTGACTACAGGGAAGTAATGAACAAGGCCTCAGAGTGTCATCCGCTAATATAATATATTGCACGTACGAAGCTCAGTAAAAATCGATCTCATGCTTCACTCACACACAGAGAATTGTGATATCGTAAATCTACGTTCTGCTTTGTTAGGAAGGCAAGTACTCCAAAACTGACTGTTGTTTGTCCTCGTTTCTACGGTTTTCACACAACCTGTACATTGTTCATACACGTCTCACTGCAGATAATCCATGATAAGAAGCATACAAAGAGTTTATTAATATAATCTGCATGCACGACGACTATTATGTAGGACAGTTTGCAGTGATCTCAGTCCTGTGAGTTAACAATTTATTATAAATGCCATTTACATGCTGGTAGACACGGCTTTCTTGCCATCAACGGGAACAATACCTACACACTGAACAACACTGCGTCACAGGCGACGTAAGTTCAAAAACACTCCAACGCTCGCGCATGCAAAAAATCTCGTTCATGCGTTCTTTTGGAATAAAACATGGAATGTCTAGCTTTAAATCACGACTAGCTAACTCTTTTTCCGACAAAGCTTATGTTTTGTACAGAGGCTCCCAGTTTTAGCCCACTTTTTCTGATATCAGTAGCATGAAGACGAAGAAGAGCATGGAATACTGGTGGAATGATGCTGACAGCGGAAAACCGAAGAGAGCTACTGCTAGAAACCCCTTTCCTAGTGCCAGTTGGTCTACAGAAAATATGACGTGGGCTGGCCTGTGACTGGACTCAGGACTCCAAGATGGGAAGGCGGCGACTGACCGCCTGAAGCATACTTCGGCCCCATAGTTATCTCTGAGATTCTTAAGTTTCGCCCACATTCACTTCCTACCTGCCAGTCAACTGTCTCCGTTACGCCGACCAAACGATTAATAATAATCGTCCTCTGTTAGGACAGCCACACAAACGACATTGTGTGGATCGAACATGTAGCGGCCAGTTTGCTGTAAAGCAATGGTCTTGAACTCTGGAGTCTTACAGCCTACGATCACAATGTCCAAAGCCACAGGCCCACTTTAGTAAGAACTTTAGCAACTCCAGTCTTTGGGATATTACACTGTGTAAAGTGGTATACATCTTATAACATAGTTACCAACGCTTCGTAGCTCACGTGAACTGCTCTGAAGACGGAGGCAGCAAGCTCTTCCATCACGTTGGTACTGATGCACCAACCTACGCGGCGTCCTTATTTTTCAGTACTGCTAAGAAAACCTCCGTCTCGCCAGCAGCCCCATTTCCAACGAAGCATGTTTTTACTGCTGTGTGCGAATTACCATTAGCCTACATCCATCAGTACAGCAGTCCTAATGCCCAAGACCTCACGTCCTGGACAGCGGACCGTCAAGTTCCACCGGCGGGACGTGTTCCACAGGTTAAGAAACACTGCTTGAAAGGGTTAAAACGGACAACGTATGAAGGGTCACATTAGAATTAGCAGAACGTCTGCTGATGTTTTATCTACTATCGGTGTTTACAAACGCCAATGCAATCGCCCATAAACACACACACACACACATTCACACCCGCCGGATCCATCATAAACAAAATACATCTACAGCACGTCTGCATGCTTCTGACGCAGGGGACGGGTGGGGTGTGACCCATGTCACACTAGATATGTGGGTCCTCAAGGGACGCCACATGCTATCGACGGCAAAGAAAGGAATCAGCCTCATAGTTTATGCAACAAGAAGGATTTGCGTCATGGCCGAACGTATGTCTAAATGCACGTCATAATTTGTGCATACTTAGACCGTTATCTATCGATCAGACCTCGTACGTATACCAGAGTGTGCGTCTGGACAAAAAGCATCTCCAGATTTTAAAATACGTAACACATTGCGCATACATGTATGAAGGTCGGTTTCGTGGTTAAGCTAATGTTCAGGTACGTAAGCTAGCAGCGACTGTGGAAAACTAGCGATTGTTGGCAGTCACTGATAATTTCAGTGAAAGTGGGAGGAAATAGGATCACTTTTCGCATTTCCGAGACAATGTCTGTAAACACTAGTACAGGGTAATTGCTGTAAATCCCCTTCATGTTCATTTCACTGTTTCGTCTCCGTTGCGACAGGCCCATAGCATCTTCCAAAGCGAGTTCGCCAGAGAGCGCGATCTGGTGATTCCTCGTTCAGATCTCAGGACCTTTTCCGTAGATCACCCAGCAGCTGATCACGTCTTCTTTCTCGTCTTTGCATACCTTCTATCTTTCCTTCAATAACGTGTTTTAGAAAGCAGTTCCTAAGAAAGATGTCATCAATCCAGTTACCATTTTTCTTTGAATGGTACGCAGAATGTTCCTTTACTGTATGTGCAGCAAACACGAAGACAGTAGTTGGTCAGTCTTTCAAACGCAACTTATCATTTTATCTAGACTTAAATTTAAAAATCAGTTGAAACCAATCCTGTTTACTGCTTGCAACAAGATAAACATCTGTGACACTAGGTCGATATGCTGGACTGACACCAGTTTTTACAGATGCAGTTGACAGGTCCCTGTGCACTGCCCCAAAACTGTGGATTTTAAAGTAAAAAAAAACAGGTGAAGTTCACCCCAGAAAAGGTCACGAAGGCCCAGAGTGGGAGTAAATGTGTAGTTATACTTTTCGTTCAACTTCGGCGCTAGATGGTGTGGATGGTCACTGCCACGCTCCGGCCGCTTTACTCCCCGGGAAAGACCCGGTACTCATTGTATAGCAGGCTGGACGGGCCCCAGGGCCGGTCTGGATGGGTGCGGAAAATTTCGTCTCCACCGGGATTCGCTCCTTGGACCGTCCAGCCCTTAGCCAGTCGCTATACCGACTGAGGTACTGTGGATTTTAAAGTAATAATAGTAATTCAAATGTTTTTATTCGGTTTTGAATATAAGAGTATTCTGTTTCTTTTATCCACCGACAAGATTCGGGAGTTACTAATAACCGCTAGAGACTGTGGAAGACCGGCCCGTTTTTATTACACTTACTAAGCATATAAATTAAATTTAGCAACCACTAATCAATTTCAGCAATTGCTTTTTTCCCTACAACCATAACAAGTACTCAAACGCACACGAATTTTCTGAAAATAAGTAAAATGTATTCATTTATTTATAACAGTAGCATGTGGGCCGGGATAGCATAGTGGGTTTAGCGACTAGTTACGAGCTTGACGGTCGGGGGATCGAATTCCGGTGGGGGCGAGATTGTCCGCACCCTTTCAGCCCGGCCCTGGGGCCCACACAGCCTCTTACGAAATGCGTACCTGATCTTTTCCGGGGCAAAAGCGGCCGTGGTGTGGCGTTGACCACCTACCCCATATAGCGCCGAGGTTAAAGAAAGAGTAGAGGTATACCTCTACTCCTCCTCTGGACCTTCATGGCCTGTTCTAAGTAGAACTTTGCTCTTTTTAACTTTTTAAAACAGTAGCATCCAACCACGTATTACAGGGGTGTGTTGTGAACTAGCTGTGCAATTACAGTTACAATATACTCGTACTAGTAAATACATATTTGATTAGAGATTTGCTACTGTTCCAATAAAACGCCCGTGACGTTGAGGCCTATAATTTCGTAGCACGAGCACGGAATGAAATGAAGCTAAGCTGACATACACTGGAACTGATTGTGAAGTGGATGACTTTACATAAGTGTTGGAAACGGCCACCGCCCTCCGCTAGACAAATCTGGACACGACGTTACATGTTGTCGGTCGTTCGCCGCAGAACATCGTGCCCAGTGTTGGCGATCTCCAGTCAGATGATGTCTTTCAAGGATACCATGGTGCAAGGTTTGTTCCTGTACAGTCTCCTTCAGGGTGCTCTAAAGAAATAAGCCTGGCGATCATGGGGACCACACTTTCTGTGAAATGATTCTCTGTGGCAGTGGAACGAGGATCCACGCGATGAAAAAGAGTGCCAATCAGCGCCAGCTGTTGAGGCCGCAGCATTTTACTCATGCACAGTACCTGCACGAACAGGCAATACTTCTGAAGCAACTTCCACCTGCTTCCGACCATTCGTTCAAAAATTACAGACAAAAACGCCTCGGCAGTTCCATATGAATTACCCTGCAGAACATACACATGTCGTTGTAGGGTTTTTCATATAAATGGCAAGCAGAGAGAGAATGTTTCGAACAGATCTGTACACTGAGGTTGAAATGTGGATTCTGAAGACCGTGACTATCAATACAATGGCCTTACGGGACGTGACGCCGTGTAGTGTTGTAAATGGGTGTCAGCGTTTCGGAGAAACTTGCGGTCTCCTGTAACAGGACACAAGGTTAAGGCAAAGCGGAAAGTTTTATCAACACGGTTGTAGCCATTTACCAAACTACACGGTGTCACAACCCAAACGATCGTCTTTATATATTTTGGGTGTTTGAGGAGAATATTTGGACCTAAGGGTGAGAAAGGAAAAGAGGTTACGAAAAATTGTATAAAGAGAAGCGTCGTTATTTTTACTCTGCATCAAATAGGTCTATAATTAGAGTGATAAGATACTGGGGAATGGGATGGACGGAGTGTGCCACAAGCAAGAAGTGGGTGAGAAATGCATGTATAATTATTGTAAGAAGAAAGGAACACAAGGTGCCAGCACAGACATGTGTATTTATGAAAACTGATAGGATACTGATATGATAGGGTTCTGGGGTGTGGAGTGGGTTAAATAAGAAGGGATTCAGAAGTGTCCTTGTGAGCACGAAATTCAAGAGGACATTAATTAGAATCTTAGCCCTACTACAACTTGATTAGTTGTGGTGGCCTTTGGATTTCCCGAGCCTTTCCATTGAAGTACTATGGAATTATTTTGAAATACCCCATGACTACTGCCTTTCGTATTCCTTCAAAGTAATGACTCGTATTTCCTTTTCAATCTATACGGTAGAGAATGTATGGTTTATCATCGTTCAATAAACAGCGATATTCCGTTCTGCTTTGTGCAAACCCACAGATTCATATGTCATCATTTGGGGAACTGCAGAAAGGCTGCCGTGTACAATACACACGATATATCATCCCCGCCTGCCGAGTAGATTCAAATGTTATCTAGCGCTCGTTAATTGAGGAAGTGCCGGCAAACACAGCCTGTGAACCCACCCATAAGCCCTGCCAACGCCCCGAAACTTGCCCCTTGTGGCAATACGTTATTGTGCTTTGTAAATTCGAGGTGCCCTCAGCAACAGCAGAATAACTTGGCGGATCAGTTAAGCTGTTGTCTTATGCATGCATACTTCTCCACAGCGGAAGTTCCAGTACCGCGGCACATTAAACCCCTTAGGCCTGCTCATTATTTTCCTTTTCATGACTCAGTAGCCTTACTCGTACCTCATACACGTGGATGATTTAATTACCAATGACACAGTAACTCTGAGTACCTAACTGAAAGGACTGGTCTTCATTAACTGGAGTACTGACCTTTCTTGCCAGGCTGGAGTACATACAGTCAGCTATGAGAATCACGGTCGTACACAAACACAGACGAGAACACTTTGCAACAACGTATTCCAGTAAAAATTGTAAAGTTGTTCCAGTGTGTTCTAAGGCACAAGACCATGAAAGTGAATGGGGGAGTGAAAGTTTAGAACCACATATTCTTAACCTCAGGTCTGAATGAAAGTGAACGGCCACCTTTACACCCCGATCAATTTATTCCGCGGAAACTGTCGTCGGTACCCATTGGATTTGAGATACGGTAGACCCCAGAACCGATCTAGGAGCTGCGGAGAAGGGAAAAGACTTTGACTGCGGACAACCGAACTCCAGGCACTCAGCCATCCTCTTCATTTATGTCAGTTACTTGAACGACCGAACTGTCCGGCTCAGCAAGTAAAGCAGAACTCCCCTTATCCGAATTAACTGGGACGGCGAGCCAACCGGATATGCAGAAAGTCCGGATAATGGGATTTTTCTTGGATAATAGGCTACATTGGCGTTTGAAGTGAAAAAAAAAATTCTACAAACGCTGTTTTAGGCTACATATTTATTTACGTACAAGTAAAACATTAATACACAGTTCTTTATATTTATTTGACAATTCGGGGAAGAACTGAGGCCGTAAAATGATGAAGTACAATTACGGTAAGACAGTGTTGACCGGAAGGGATAAGTCGATCCGGATAATTGGCAATTCGGATAACCAGCGTCCGGATAAGTGTAGTTTTGCTTCATAGCTGTTATAGTCAGTCCGTTAACACTTACCTGGAAAGGTTAGGCAGAGCATGAAACCCCTCAGAACAGCCTTTCAGAGACTGACCCCGCCATCTTCGTACTCAAAGAGACAACAGCTGTGCTGCACTTGACCATACTTACCTCTGCGCCATGTGCTCCTATGTTCACCAACCCTGTCTCGTCCTAATCTGGGATTAAATGTCTCACATTGGGTCAATAGCATGTAGTAGCAGTACGGCTTAAAACAAGCCTTCGTTTATAAACTCGTAGTTCTGTGGCACTTGCTGAAATATATAACTCTGAGGAAGTTCAGAAACTGTTAAATGCAATGCCGAAAAAGAATGGAATTTAAACCACCAGTTATCTTCGTAAAAATGAGAAGGAGGCTAACTTGAATTTTAAATAACATGTTAAAGCGTAGTGGTAATTATATGTACCACGTACTCCAAGATCAAATCTGCATTTTTTTCGTACAATGTATTTGTACGTTTCAAATAATTCTCGCAATTAACAGTGATTATTTCTCTAGGTGCTCTAACTCGTTAGTATTGTTATATTTATTTATTTATGGGGTTATGTTCTAAAACACACTGACACACACCGGTGCAACTGTAGGTTTCTGCTGTGTTCGGCCCTCAAATCAACTGACAGTTATATTTCCTCTTTGCAACTTCCCTATGTCGTATTCCGTCTCTTAAACTCGTCTTAATCCCGTTTGTCTTTCTTAATTAACATCAAATAATTAACCAACTCTCTAAGTACTAGCACTTCTTACATAATCTTCTTCCCAGTTCTTGTTTGATTAGCTACTCTTCAATTGAATCCCTGTCTGGGAGCAGTTCCACAGTGCATGCATGCATGATTATAAGTTTCATCATTTAATCAGAAATTTTACAGTTTCGTTATGACATAATTTTCGTAAATCAAGTTACTTTGTCTTATTATAAGCATCCCTATATGATAAAATAATAAAATTGTTTCCCCCTGTAAATACAGTATGATTTATTTTAGACAAAGGTGACTGCAATAAAAATTCAACCGGAATTTGTTGCCGATATTTTGGTCCTATTTGTAAGTACCACAATTGAAGCTGCTAACATACGAGCGCGTAAAGACACAAGAGCATCAGCAAACTTTCATATGCATAAGGGATCAGTCTGCTTCCTTATTTTATGTAAGCTTGTCAGAATACTGCATAAGGAGGTCCGAATGTGTGTAATCTAGAAGGATTTCGCTGCTAGGACAAGAGATAAACTCCTCCTAACCATTAACAGCCAGTATATTATCTGAATTCCCAACCAATATTAACGTATAACTGACAGATCTGTGTGATGTTTCTAACACTGATGGGGACGTATTTACGAAAACACGACGCCTGAAACACTGATCAGAAAGGCAACTCAAACAGGGCTCAAAACGAGATTCTGTACATAAAGCTTACGCTCAAAACTATATCCATTGTTGTGTACACAACATCTCAAGGAAGTCTAAAAACAACATTCTTAACAGTATCGCTCTAATACTGCTGAAGACAAGATGCTCTAATTGAGTGTTCAAATTCTGCTCAGAAGGATTTATTTCTTGTTTGGCTGAGACTAATCGTAATCCTTTTGATTTTGCTGAAGGTGAAGGTGAGTCTGAGTTTGTTTCTGGTTTTAATATTGAATATGGTGGTGGGGGATTTGCTTTGATTTTGTTGGCTGAGTATGCAAGTATTCTTTTATGAGATTGTTGTTTTGTATTATTTTTTAGGTAGTGATCTTTATTCTTTTCTTTTTTGTGTTAAACTTGATTTTATTTCTTCTTTTATTTACTTGTGTTCGTGGTTCTGTACCTCGTTTCCGTTATGATAAGTTGCTGTATTTGGCTTGGAGGAGATTTTTACCTTTTTCGTTAAATTGTCTTTTGTTTTTTGTTGGTGTTAAGTTTTTTATTTTTTCTTTGTTATAGTGTATTAATTTAGGTATATAAGTTAATAGAAGATTTAAACTTCTTTCATAATGTTTTCAAGATATTAGGCTCTGTCTGTGGCTTTTAAACTTTTAGTCTTTTATCTTTTCCCATAGTTTTGTTGTTATTGGGTTTACTATGTAATATACGAAGTGTATTGTTGTTAGGATTTGCCCTGTTAGGATATATGGGTCTTCTACTGGTCGGGCTGCAATTCATGTTATAAGGATTACTGTTCAGAATAATATTTGGTTGACTGGGTAGAATTGTGTTCCTCGGAATATAACAAAAATCTCAAAAAACCTGAAGAACGAGAAAGGTTTACTCGGCAATTAATTTGTATCTCCTTAAAAGACTGCCTTTAAAAATCTCTCTAAGAATTCAACAAATCTCTACATTTCAGATTTTGAAAGAACAGGACAGGTCTCTTATTTTCCACTTTCGTCTTCGCATACTGTACCGAAATGTCCCACACGGGCGAACCGGACAGCCGAATAGTCACACTGTAACCACTATAGCTATGATGGAGGAAATACCACTGTTTAATCCAAGTGTTGACATCTGAACTCGACATAACCCAAATTTTCCTATCAACGCTATGAACACTGAAATTCGTTTAGATTTTATTTAAACATTCATTCTCTACCACACAAAAATCACCGCGTCTCTGACGTTTACAGTCTTCTGATTAAAGAAACCGTATTTTCTGGACTGTTCCAACCCATCAGATAAACTGCTACTTGAATCAGACTACACGGTGGTATACCGCCAAAGAGAGTTATCTTCATAGCCACTGCCATGACAACATACTGACACATGGCGTGTCCGTTACATACAACAGACCAGTTAATGTTCTTGAGGAAGATACTCAGTTTTTTTCTAGAAATCATACAAAATACATAAATACAGTGTTTGGGATAATGCATATAACCTTCATGTTAAAGCAGGTGGTGTACATGTGTACCACTCCGCTTTGAACTAAACATTCTGTTGTCATCTAGTACTGAGACAGGTTAGTTTAAACAAAAGACAATTACAAACTCCCTAGTTTATAACTTTCAAGTTTTAAAAGCGAAAGTCTTTTTTCTTCAATATTATACAGCACAGCCACATTCCCAGCAGACTACCACGCTAATATTTCAGAACTGAATATTTTAGTTGGTGTAAAGTTAGAGCATGTGGAACTTACCAAAATATTCTCAGTACAATTATACGACTCTGCTGTGCCAATATTTCTCCCGAAAACCTACGAATGAATTCTGATACGTTTGTACATTATACATTACTCATGAGTATGGCTTTTAAACTGAAGTGTTTCACGTTTGTAATTACTTTTTTACGAATGATTGAAAGAAATAAATAGAGTTTAGATCTCTGTCGTGTAATACTGCCCTTTTACATTCTGATACTTTAACTAACTAAATATGTCCCTGCGCATGCCCTAACTCGCTTAGGGGAAGGAAGATAAGCCTAATCCCATTCTTAACATCAGCAATGGATGGTGGTGAGTGGTCAGGTTCACGTTCAGGCCGTATTAGCTTCGAAGCAAGCACCACCGATACTAGTTGAATTCGAGAGCGGCTGGGCCGCAGAGAAAGTCTGGAGAACAAACCTCCTTTCTCTTGTCCGAAATCAAACCAGGGCCCCTCAACCGTCAAGCATGTAGCCTAGTTTCTATATCCAGTACGCTTACACAACTCAATTGCCTTGCATTCATAAAGTCTAAAGAAAAATGTTTTGAAGATATTAATATGAGAATGGAAGTTGGTACAGATTCCTGTTCAAAGCACCATTTCAATTATGTTTTGAAATGTGATGCTGTAGAACGCTGAAGAAAATCAGTTGGCCTTCATCATTCATCCTGAAGTTTGTCTTACAACAGGTTCATAGCCTCTTAAACAGCGAGTTCTCCACAGAGTGCGATCTAGTGCTTTCTCCTTCAATTTCGAGTGTTCTCTCTTTTCCTGAAGCTCATCCAGTGGCTTCTTACGTCTTCTTACTCGTCTTTCCGTCACTTCTATCCTTCCCTCTATCTTTCCTTCAATAATGTGTTTTACAAGGCAGTTCATACGCAAGATATGACCAATCAGGTTTGCCAATTGGGTTGTCGTATAAAAAAAAGAAATGTTACTTGGAGTGAAGGAGGAAAAGAATATCCTAAATAGATCGAAGGATGAATGAAGCACATCTTGCGTAGAAACTGCCTTCAAAAACACGTTACTGAAGGAAAAATAGAAAGAACGGAAAGGCGGGGAAAATGTGTACAGCTGCTAGACGCCCTTAGGAAAATATAAGATACTAGAACCTGAAAGAGATCGCACTGTCTGGAGAACTCACTTTGAAAGAATCTAAGAACAGGTATTACGTAATGCATGACAGTAAACTCATGAAGAAACTTAATTTGCCACGCTAACACCTAAAATTCATACGCTACCCCTAGTCGATTAAACGCGTACTGATTTATGTTATTTTAATACAACACATGTTGTCCGCACACTTGAGAAAATTGAGAATTGTAGTTAGCTACACTGGTCAATCTTTCTTAGAAAACAGATGGCGTGGTCGGCTGTTACTCTCGTATAGCACTTTCGCCAACGAGCTCATCTTAATTAGTCGTTCCGCAGGTACCAAGCTAATATCTCTTGTATTTGCTCATGATTTTCCTCACCTGTGAGAGTCACCGGCGAGTCCCACAACATCTGGCGTTAGTTTTCATTCTCTACATACCGGTGCTGGAATTACAGGACGTTTGTATCACAACGCGGTGTTTGCCAGGCCACTGACTTTTGTTGGACGTGAGACCACCAGTGGCTCCAGTGGTACCTCTATGACCATGCGTGAGCCACCGGTGGCTCCAATGGTACCTCTATGAACGTGCGCGAGCCATCGGTGGCTCCGATAGTACCCCTATGACCATGCATGGGCCACTGGTGGCAACAAAGGCAGCCAGCCTTATCGACTTGCTGCATTTTATAAAACCCATATATTTATCCTAATTTACAGAAAAGTCTGTGTCTCCAAAAAAGCCCAACAGGTTAATGTTGTTCAAGAAGGATAAAGGTAGGTTTCACCCTTTCATAGGCCACAAAGGCCTTTAGGGATAGTAGAGGTATAGTTCTACTCTATTTTTGACCTTGGCAGTAGAAGGGGTGAGGGGTCAGCGTCACGCCCCGGCCGCACATTACCTCCGGGAAAAACCCGGTACCCATTATACAGGAGGCTGGGTGGGCCTCAGGGCCGGTCTGGACAGATGCGGAAAATCTTGCCTCCACCGGGATTCGATCTCCAGACCGTCCAGCCCGTAGGCAGTCGCTATACCGACTACGCTACCCGGCCCACTCAAGAAGGATATGCAGCCTATAAAGACACTGAGTGGGCAAAATATACGTACAGTATGGCATAGCAAGTGACACGTTTTTACCATGATGTGGTAAAGAGTTAAGATACTGGAGCTGTACTTAAACAATCTTTTCGGAGTTTCTTGTGTACGACGTCTGGGGGAAGTGCACACGTCACAAGAATGTGACGTCATCACAGATCTTGCTATCGACTGTTCCATACCAGATTTCAACCAAGACCTCGTACTAATAAGGACGTAAGGTACAGCCAAGTTTTATTTTCAGTACTTGTTAAATAATAACACCAGCCTTCGGAATGCCCTACTACTCGTGCTATCTACTGTCAGTGTTCGCTTGATTTTGTGGTTCATGTCCACCAAAGTGAACCGATACAAACACTGAATTCCCTCCTACACAGTGCATACTTTTAACATGGTATTCCCCAAAGGGCCCTATAAATCGCCCACGTATGAACCAAGACTTCATGCTATGCGGCAGCCTTCCACATCAAATTCTCCCTGCTGTCCGTACAACACTCTATTTGAATGCGGTAAGGAAAGGGGAAAGGAAAACGAAGGGTGGGAAGGGGAGAGGGAGAAAATACATTTATTCTACAAAAAACTGACCGAAAATTTACGTCTCTGAAAGTTTCCACGTCCTGCCCGCTTGTCCTTCTGGTTTGCAGACAGGGCAAATTGTTGGGAAGTGAATAAGATCAAATGTTGGAAGTGGGCAATTTTGAGTAGGAAACAGGGGAGGAAGATGAGCAGGTACTATACTGGGGCAGAATTTTTATATTTTCTTTGGAAGGACTGCATGTCATATTACTGTTCAGTTTCTACATTAGAGTAAATACACAGCTTCTTTATCACAACACACTACTTAATATTGGTTAAAAATAATACCGATTACTACGAGAATCGTACAAACTACATAAACACATTTTATAGGAGGAACAAAGAATTTGAAATGCACATATGATTTTCCTCCTACATGTTTCGAATGTCGACCGCCATCACCAGGGAATAACACTTGAATCTAATAAAGTTTAACACCTAATGAAGCTATCAGTTATGTGAATATGAGTGAACTAGGTTTCAAACTATATAAGTTTTAAATATTGCTCCCTGATGATGGCGGTCAGCCGCCGAAACATGGAAGTAAATCATATGTACATACCTTGTACGCTTTGTATGGGCAAGGAGTTGACTGTTCAAATATGTTGCACAGAATGAGCAATATCAAAATAAAGGGACTGGCATTCTTATTAAGAAAAAATAATTATAACAAAACGAATAGTGCCGAGATTAAAATTCACGCAAACCAGATTTCCAGTTCATTTTATATATAATTCATAACAAGCATAATTTTTCTCTAAAGAAACTATTCCTATCACTTTTTAACTTATGTTTGTCCTATTTAACAACGCTCTTTAAACGGGAGGGATTAGAGACTGAAGTAATTCTGGAAGAAGTTTTGTGGATGGTGGACCGGAAAGTATTTAAATATAGCGAGAAATTGCGTATTTAAAGTAATATCTTCCATATTAGTTAGAAAATTAAACAAATACAAAAAATTACTCTCATTATCCTAATCAGAGACTGGACAAATATTTGCACCGTTAAGTATAAAAGTCAGGAACGTTCAGCTTTGTACCAGTTAACACAATATAATGTCAAAACATTTGCCAAGGAAAATTACATTTTGCTGTCTGTGGTAACTTCCACGTGACATCAGTATACAGGAACTTTTCTTTTTAAACAATCCCACGCGTCAATATGCGCTCGGAATATTTCGTTTGAACGCATAAAGCACAGCGACCGCCGCTGTTCCAGTCTGCCACGAAATGAAGTTAATATGTTGTAGCTCAATGCATTCCAGGAAACATCACTTCCCCAGCATGCAGACCATGAAAATACCAGTTCACAAAATTCCACATTACTACACACTCTGTGTCACAGAACTAGTGAACCTCAGTCTTCTTGAATGGAAGAACGGCGGTAGTTTTGTCACCTTTCGTGCTGATGACGCAGGTGCAGGTCGGCCAGTGACTTTCTTCGTGATGTCTCCAATTTAGGACAAATTTCGTCCAGTTCTGACACAGTTACCGTGTGTCTACTTTGTTTTCTGTTGTTTAAAATGGCACCTGTTACTAGCAAAGTTTTTAATGTAAGGCCTACTTCTAACCTGTTTTTCTGAATGGAACAGGCGCATAAGCATTTTTCTGTTGAATTTACGACAGTTCTTACAGCAATTGTACCTAGTGTACGAGGTTACTTAATAAACTTCCGGGACAGATTCAATCGTGCCAGGTATGTTTCGGTATATGGGAATAAATCAATTGTAGCTGATTTGTGTTAGTTCTGTTATGACGTCCTGACTGTAGCATTCCACGCCCCTTAAGCTGTGTTTTTCTTTGCTCACATGAGGAACTGAGCGGAAATCAAATTTGTTCACACTCCGGAAAACAGTCATAAAAACGTGTAAAATGCTCAAGTATCTATACTGAAAAGGAGCACTATTTCGCGCTCATATCTTATGGTTTGAAGGATTCAGAGAGGGCCGTGAGGATCTTTAACTTTATCTGAGGAGCGTGCAACCGCCATCTGCTCGAAATACAGAAACAGTTACAAACGTCGTAAACTGGTGGCCGGATACCACCGAATGACCATAAAATTAACAGAGGATCAACTCCTGATTAACCTGCAGACGATTCTTCGGATTATTCTCGATGACTTGGAAAAGACAGAGGTGGGCGCAAGGTTATGTACTACACTGTCTCACGGATGAGCAAAAGGAGCACATAGTCACAAGTTGTGAATAATTTATCAAGCGCTGTCAGACCAACCCACACTGTCGCAATTGTATCGCTACTGGAGGAGAGTCTTGGGTGTTTTGAGTACGATTCTAAAACAAAGGCCAGAGCATGGACTGAAGAATCTCACCACCGAGGCCCAGAAGCTTTTCGTGCAACAGACAAGTATCAAAGGGATGTTCATCAATTTATTGATATACACAATGTAATACACAGAGAATTTGTCTGATGGAAAAACATTGAAACATGAATCCTACATTCACGAGCTTCAAAATTTATAGACACTAATTCTGAGAATAAGTTTACAAATTTCCAGGAAAATTAAATTAGTTAATTCTCCGCGACAAAACTCCTGCTTATCCTGTCACTGCAGTGAGACGATCCTAGGCGAAATCTCGGTTTGGTGATTAGCCATCCACTTCCTTCGAAAGAATAATAACTCAAGATATCAAATACATCAAGAAAGAGTATTCGCCGAACTAAATGGATTTTTTTGGACGTCTGCCTTGACTGTTTCTATTTTCAGTTATTAGAATGATGTGTGCTGCAGTCGAGTTAGTTTAGTGCGAAGAAAAATAAGACATATATTTCCCTGTTTAATTTCTTTCACTTCTTACATAGTCCAAAATTTTATTTATCTTCGTCGTATTTACGTACAAATATACCGTACATTATTTTCCACAGCAGCCCACACAAAGAATGTACAAAGATCTCTCCGGTACCGAGAGGGAAGGATTTGTTGAGTTTGCTAGGTATACAGTAAAAGCGACTTTACGGGAAGTGGCTTTCACTCGTTTGCTTAAGATATTTGCATTTTTTGCTACCTTAATGGATATTAATCAATCTAAGTGGACGTGCGGTAGGAGCAAGTATTTTTCTTTGTTCTACTTCACTACTTTTTTTTTTGCAGAAAACAGCGTAACAAGGAGCTTCATAAATCATACTAGTCACAAAATATTATTACAGGCATAAAAGCAAGAAGGTGTGAAAATTTTTGCCGAAAACTCTTAGGATATCCTTTTCAGAGATGGGGGACCTACAAAGATAATGTTAAAGTGGACATTAAATAAATGGGACATAAATGTGTGGTATGTCCAGTACCGTTTTCTGGTAAACAAAATACAGGACGGTCGCATTTCAGAGGAGTATTTGAATTTCTTCAAAGTGTGGACAACTTTAGGCCTCTAAATTTCTCTGCTTCGTGGAGTAAGTGAAATACTTTGCCGATGGATAGCACTTGTCACCTGTTAAAGTTTGCACACTCAGCTCTCACGGCACCCCACAGCCATTCACCGAACTTTGTAGAAACTCAAGCACGTATTGTTACGTACGTGACTCCGGAGAGTCATTGCAGCTATTTAAGACTACTCCCCATGCTATGACTCTCTGCTTCAGTGCCACCAGACTGTAGAAACTTCTTCAAACACACGATAAAAATCTGTCCGTAGTTCTGGATGTAAATGGACGGATCACAAATCTCGTGTTACGAACGAAACTTGGAACGGAACTTCGGAACACTTCGTACAGTAGGACATGTCGCTTTACGTGGAACTGTAAAATGATATTTCTGTTTGAGAGGTGAAAAGATATTATTTTCTTGTGTGTTATGACGCCATGTAGGCTGGTAGGTATTTGCCAACGTTTTGCAAAAAAGTACTCCCTCCATGTTCAGGGCAGAGGAGAATTCCACCAAAATACACGGTGTCATGTCCCAGAAGAAAATACTAAAATTGCACACTTGATTCGCTTATTACATATTTGTGTGCTTTTTATTGTTGCATGTTTATGGTGTGCAAGTTATAAGGGATTACTGAACAGACAAAACTTCAATAGAAATGAGAGTAGCATTTCAATAACAAATATGTATGGGGGTTAGGCTACGGCACAGATACGTTCTCTCATATATAATTATCTTCGCCTAAATAATGAAATATAGTAAAAGGAAAACATGGGAAATAAAAATGGAATAACATCTGAAGTGCTGTACGCCGAAATACTAACTTCTGTCAGATTTAAACTTCTCAATGAATTTATTTAAAAACTAACTGCGAAATACCGAGACTCGGAAAATGCAACTACAAGGCTAATTTCTTATCACACCATAAATTTTACATAAGAAATAGAAATAATATAATATAAATAAAATGGAAATGTTGGATTCGAGGTTCCCACTGCAGTGAACATTAAGATGTTGAGCTGCGTCGCTGTACAGTTTTCGGATTTGTTAACGTCTACCGACGTTTCATTGAAACCTGTTGCATGCACCTTCTTGTAGCCTGATGGCGAGGACAACACTGTGTCCGAAACGTTCGTACATACCTGAATACACGGCAGCACACTTTGAAAAACACAATCAGAAAAATAAAAAAAAAACCCTATTTTGAATTCGCGCAATTAAAGTTTTGTTATAAACTGTGTAAAGCAGCGGAGCGAATGTTCTGGGGTTATGAGAGGGAAGTCCTTTTGTTAAAATGTCTACAGAACCGTGTGAGATAAGGAAAGCGTGGGCTGGACAAATGTTTAGTGAGTTTTGTTCTGGGTGAGAACAGATAGGCCTTTAGCTCTTCATGTAAAGTGTTCGTCTTTGTCGTCCGAATTTACCCAAGACTCCAATATCACATCGTCATGAAAAACTTTTATTGGATTTTCAAATTGCAGTACGCGGATAGACAGAAAAAAACACGGTACGGCGAAGCAGACATAATTTTGTTATATTTAATTACGAACGTTCAAAAGAAAATCAATGCCACTATCGGCCTACATGTGCAGAAACAAACGATGTGCGACGAAGGGTCACTGATGAGAAACCTAACCAGCAATATAAGCAGGAACAAACAACCACATAACAAGAAGAATTTCCTTTTTAATGAGTCTTTTCCGAACAGGACAACAGGCAGTCAGCTGCATCTTGCCTTCAAGGCAAGGGCACTTCCAGCAACCGATCACGCGAAATATTATCACTGCGCTACAGTCTTATCAATAAAGATGGATGATACTCTGTCTCTCACTTACACCCACAACCCCTCCCAATATGCTCCACCGAAGCATAATATTGATAAGGCGTCAGAATACGATGACATCCATACATAAAGTGCAGCTGGTCTGAGAATGTGATACGTTGCCAACTTCGGTCGGGATAGGTACTCCCAAAAGCTGGTGTACACTATAAGCAACTGAAGGGAAAGAAAACGAAAAGAAAGGAAATGGAGTTTTAAAACACCCTCAAAATTTTGCCTGTGAATTACTCGACTCCTGTCGCCAAAGTGTTGATACAACAAGCTGTTGAATAAGGATTTGGCGCCCAAAAAATAATTGTAAACCTGGACTGTACTTAAGTATACAAAACAAATGTGATTGTTTGTCGACCCAACGGACACTAGAATAAGCCGAAGAGAAAAGACATTCATGGTTCCACCGAAATTCTGGTGAAACGGTTTCCTCGCTCAGGTGCGTTGTGGTGCTATTCGCGGTATGTGCACCTACTAAGTAGCGACGTCCAAAACAGACACACAGGGTGCCTGCGGGATGTTTTCGGCAGAAGCCGAACGCATTGCAGGAACCCAGTTATTCCAACCAAACTGTGAAGGACAACGAATGGTAAAGACTGGAGAACCACTGGATAACCGTCCGAATTATAATTTAATCCCCTCTGAGCCAAAGACAAATGATACATTAAGTGACAATCAAGCCTCTGTGAGGATGAATATAGACGACCGGCAAGGTACAGGGGATGTTCCGACTTGAAGCACATTCCCGGGGACAAAAGATATATACTAATTTATTTATTAACAGATCGTCCACTTTCAAATCAAACTCGCACTGCCGACGTGCTTATCGGGCGTTGTGTGACTCGTGTGCGGTAGGTAGCTGCATCGTACGGCATTGGAGATTTTGCCTCATCTGACGCCAGTCACACAGGCCAATTCAACAACCGCGCGCAGGCAGCGTAACTGGTTGTTCGTGCACGGCCTTTTGTCGTGAAACCTGCAGAAGGAAGGCTGTCGTGAAAAGTGCAATGGCAAATTTAAAAGTTAGTTTCTTTGTTTTAATTTCTTTAGAAGTCATCAAAATGTCGACTGTATAAGTTCTTTGAACTGAAAATCCCTTGTGATAGAAGCGAGAGCGAACAGATCTTATTCTGGAGAAGCATTAGATGATTTGAAAATGCGTTCCTCAGCATGTTTGCGATAAGCTTCAAAGACGGCGATTATCCCATAAAAAACAGTGTATCGCAGTCATTTGTACACACAGCCACAAAATCGCTCTGACTGAATCACGAAAATTTGCAGCTGTACAAATCTTCATGAGGCACTCTGTGTTGCAAAACTCCGGTTTCGTAAATTGGTCTGTGAAACAGCGTGTAAT
>JGI20166J26741_11886695_pt1 | contig 20078 bp, 23 predicted proteins | sample TergutCu122P5_FD_26741 | JGI IMG/M metagenome (IMG submission 26741)
CGGCCCCCGCCACGACGAGGCGCAGATAGCGGGCCAGGGCCCAGTCCAGCACGGCTGCGTGGGCCAGCGACTTCTTGGGGGTCGGGCCGCGGAAGGCCGCCAGAGAGCCGCCCCCGGCCGAGAGAATCGGGGCCTCGGACAGGGGAACGCCTGGCGGCGGGACGGCGAACTCGACGCGGTTGTTGGAGTCCTTGGACACCAGCAGCAGCGGCTCCGGCTCGATGCCGACGTTGATCGCGGCGGCCTCGTGGGCGAGCACGGAGCGGGCCGTGTCCCAGTCGAGGCCCATGACGTAGAGGCCGTCGGTGTTGGTCGAGACGACGGTCGCCCCGGCGAACGACATGGCCTGGGCGACGCGCCAGGTCAGCAGCTGCCCGATGACGCGCATCGACAGGATCCGGTTGTTCATGCGGATCGAGCTGTCGCGGTAGGTGTCGGCGGCTCCGGTCGCGGCGTTGAGCACCAGTTTGGTGCCCCCGACCACGACGGACAGGTACGGCTTCTCGGAGGCCGGCGTGGCCGGGTCCTTCAGCCTGGCGCTCAGCTCCGTCTTCTGTTGAAGGATCCGGTCGTAGCGGTTCTCGCCCAGCTCCTCGTTGTAGAAGGCGGCCATGTTCTGCAGCAGGCCCGGGTAGTAGGACGTGAAGTCCATGTGGATGACGGGGCCGGCGCTGGTGAGTGCGTACCTCGGCGTCAGGCGGTTCGAGCCATCCGGCAGCCCGACGAACAGCTCCGGCTCGGGCTCGGGGCGGCGGTAGCCGACTCCCCGGTACGCCTCGGCGAGGACGGATTCGGCATGGCTGCGCCGTTCCGGCGTCACGCCGTCGTCCAGCAGGGACGCCTCGAGGTCGCGGCAGGCGACCAGGTCGCGTCTGCGGACGGACGAGGCGAACAGCGACGACCGCGTCCAGGCCGTCCCGCCGACGTCGAGGAGGCGACCACCCGCAGTGGCGTCCCAGGCCTCGACGGGGTCCGGGTAGGCCGCTCGGACCTTCTCCATCGCGGCGTTGCGGGCGCGGACCGCCTCGACGTCGGCGGCCCAGGCGTCGAGGTCGAACTGCGCGCCGTGGACGCCTCCGACGGAGAAGACGGCGTAGCCGGAGGTCATGGACCCGTCATGGCGGAAGTAGGGGACGCTGTTGGGCGCCTTGGGCACCGACGACAGCTGGGTGAACGGGACCCCGCCCTCGTACAGCGGGGAGTCGTTGACGTTGAGCCCTTCGAGCGAGGCGTAGTAGGACAGCGCCCGTTCCACCTGCTCGACCGCTTCCGCCGCTCTCGCGGGCAGGAACTGGTATTCGTCGTTCGACCCGGGCCACAGGACTACCGGTTCGCCCGTCGGCATGAACGGGAGCGAATCCATCTGCGAACGGAACCAGTCGAGGGTGTCCCTCAGCACGTCGCGGCGCTCCAGCGGAGCGTTCCCCGGCACGGCGTCGTGGGCGTCGACGACGGACTGGTCGGGGTACAGGAAGGAGACCGCCGGCAGGTCGGCCAGCGGTTTGCCGGGGGCCAGGACGCGGGCCGCGAACTGGGCCGACGTGGCGTCGATCCCGAGGCGCCAGCCGCGGACGTTCCTCGGCGACGGCGCCTTGCCGGAGACGTAGCGGCACTCCGGGTACTGCTCCAGCAGGCCCGCCTTGAGGTCGAAGGCGCCGGCGTAGACGGGGTCGCGGAAGACCTCGGACAGGCCGACGACGTCGGAGCAGTTGTAGGCCAGCAGCTGGACGAGCGAGCCCTCGTCGGGGACCTCCTTCGTGAAGTCGCCGAACTCGAGCACCTGGCGGCCCATCTGGGCCAGCACCCGCTTGAGCTGGATCGTCGCGCCCTCGTTGAAGCGCATGGCGTCGACGTGGCGGCCGCAGTCCAGCATGGCGCGGCGGACGGCGAACGCGACGGAGCCCTTCTCGAGCACCGACGGCATCGACTTCCTGAACTCGTCGGAGAACATGCGGGCGCTGTGGGCCGCCATGACGGCGGCCGTCGTCGGCTCGAAGCGGGGCGCGGCCGAGCCTGCCTCGACGTCCGCGCGCGTCGTCTGGAACGCCTCCATCAGGTACAGGGACAGGACGACGGTGTCGTAGAAGATCGAGTTGTAGCCCATCAGCAGCGGGTGCCTCGCCGGGTCGTAGGCCCAGTCGGTGTCGCAGACCGGGCGGAACACCTCGTCGAGCGGGACTGGTAGCGGCGCCGGCGTGTCTCTGGCGAGCGGCGGGTCGAGCACCGGGTCGGCGGAGACCACGCGGTCGCCGGCGAACATGCCGAGCATCAGCGCCAGCTGGTGGTTCGAGTCGTAGCGGCGCAGGTCGTAGAACCGGATGCCGACGTCGGCCGGCAGGGCCGGGTTGGCGTCGCGGACGGCGTCGGCGACCGCGTGGTAGCGCGCGGTCGAGGAGTACGGGTCGAAGGCGTCGCCGAGCGGCCCGTCGACCAGGTGGAAGACGTGCAGCAGGGCCTCGGCCGGGTCGTAGGCGGACACGGCGAAGACGTTGGGCAGGGCCTCGACGTCGTAGAAGACGACCCGTGCCGTGGCGGCCGTGAGGGGCTGTCGTGGCATCGTGTCCTCCTTCCGGTTGTCGCCCTCGCGGGGCGCGGTCTCAGCTGTCGCGGACGATCCCGCGGACGAAGTAGTCTCCGGCCGGGCGCGGGGGCCTGCAGCGCTTCCGCCAATCGATGCCCGAGTAGGTCGGGTCCATCCAGCCCCTGAGGTCGTAGACGTCGATCAGCCTCTCGGGGGCGTTCATCTCGCAGGTCACGCGCAGGGTCGCGGGGACGCCATTGGTTCCGACTGGAGCCTTCCAGCCGGTGGCCTCCTCGCCAACGAGCTCGCGCAGCGACATCAGGAAGCGGTTGCGCCCGATCGGCTTGCCCGACGGGTTGGTGCGCGACATCCAGGCGGTGTAGAGGTCGTAGAGGAAGGCGTTGGGGACGACGTCCCAGACCAGCTCGCGGCCCTCCTCAGGCCGCGGGTTCCCGTCGGCGTCGTGCCCCGACCGCCCGGACACCTCCAACCAGAACTCGCGGACGTTGTCGTTGGCCAGCTGGTACTGGGCCATCAGGCTCCGGCTGGCCGACGGCGTGACCAGCTCGTAGTAGTCGGGCATCGTCAGCGTCTTCGACAGGGCGTACTCGAGCACGTCGCGGCGCTCGAGGTACTCCTCCTTGACGTACTTGCGCTCGCGGCCCTCGAAGCGGTTGCGGAAGGGCACGAAGAGCTGGCGGCGGTAGAAGGACTGCGACTTGTCGCGGGACTCCGGCAGGCCGTTGAGGCACTGCACCATGAAGCCGCGCCAGCGCAGCGCGACCGGGACCTTGCCCTTGCGGTTGACCAGGACGACGTCCTTGGTGATCAGCGCCTTGAGGTTGGCGACCCGGTCAAGGAAGACCCCGACGTCGTTCTCGTCGGCGATGATCGCCGAGCGGTTGGACAGGCTCTCCAGGTGGAACTCCTTGCCGAGGTCCACCAGGGGGATGTTGGTGGCCGAGTGGCCGACGACGCCGCGCAGCAGTCTGCAGAACGTGCCCTTGCCGTTGTTGCCGGTGGTCGAGTAGAGGAAGGCCGCCTTGTTCCAGTGGACCAGGGGGCGGACGCAGGCGCCGACGATCTGCCAGAGCACCTCGACGACCTCCGGGTCGACCTGGTCGGGCAGGCCGTCCGCGCCCGGTACCAGCGCCAGCTCCTCGACGCACTGGTCGAGCGTCCAGTCGGTGCCGTCCTCGTCGTTGTGGATCGTCGGCGATGGGGCGTCTCGGACGAAGGGGATCGGGCTCTTGGAGAGCAGGACGACCGATTTGTCGAAGGGGCGCAGCTCCTTGGTCCGGTAGTCGAAGACCCCGTTCTCGACGGCGACCAGGTCGCGGTCGGAGCAGACGGCGACGGAGGGGGTTTGGTCCATCAGCTCCTGCACCAGGTCGGCCACCATGGCGCGGGTCATGCCCTGCCGGTAGAGGCGGGCCAGCCGGCGGATGTCGGACTCGTCGGTGGAGTAGGTGCCGGCCATCGGCCCGGCCGTCATGTAGACGGCCAGCTGGGCGAAGTCGGAGGCCGTGCCCGGCTCGTCGATCCGCACGACGTCGTGCAGCCGGACCAGGCAGGTCGCGACTTGCGAGACGGTCGGGTTGGCCAGGGATGCGATCCTGGCGCCGGTGGCGGAGTTGTAGGTGTGGACCGCGGCGTTGGCCAGGTCGGTGACCCTCGTGGCGACCTCCACGACGTCGTGGGGGCCGGGGCCGAGCGAGGCGAGGTAGGCCTCGGTGGCGTGGCGCACGGCCATGTCGAGGGGGGTGACGAGCCCTCCCGGAGGTGGCGCGACGGGTGCTGGTGACGTCTGAGCTCTGGCTGGCATCTCGGCTGGCGGCTTCCTGACTGGCGGTTCGGCTCGTATACGAGCCGAACCCGTGGCTGCTGTGGCGGATCTCAGCCTAGACCTGCGGCGGGGCGCTTCTCAAGTTTCGGGACACGGCGTTTCGACTGGTACACCAGTCGCATCTTTGCGCCACGGGCCGCGTCCCGTGTATGCTGGTCCACGGCTGGCGATGTGCTTGGGCAGGGCACATGACCAACGCGCCGTGGCTGGCGCAGGCGACGGGCCGGATCCTGGGGGTCCGGCCCGTTCTCCGTCCCCAGGCGTCAGCCGGCCCGAGCCAGGAGCCAGTCGGCGAACTCGATTGGGTGGGGCTTTGCTCGGCACCGGCAGGCGGGCACTCTTGCGGGCGACGGCCCTCGTCGTCGTCCTCGTGGACTGCGTCGCCGCACTGGGCGCAGCGGACGACCGGCACCGTGGCGGCGCAGCCGAGGCAAGCGGTGCAGCGGCAGGGGACGCCCTAGGCATTCATGGCACGAGGCTTGTCAACGTCTTGACCTCGTCCAGGGCCCGTTGTGCGCGTCGCCTGGTGTGCTCGATCGACTCGAAGGCTGACAGAGCGGCCCGCAGGGGCGTCTGTCCGTCGTCGCGGAAGCGCTCCGGGGCGACGTGGTCGAGGTCGTCGGCGCAGGTCAGCCAGCAATGGAGGGAGTCGCACCAGACCGAGACCTCGTACAGCTCGGGCGGGTCCTCGAAGCCGCCGCCGACCGGGTCGAAGCTGAAGCCGAGGCCGTCTTCGCCGAGCACCGCGTCCAGCATGGTGGCCAGCCACTTGGAGCTGACGTAGTCCATGGTGTCGCAGGACTCGAGGAAGTCGTCGAGCCCGTCGTAGTACGCCGCGGCGAGGGCGTCATCGTCGAGCATGGCCCGCAGGAGGCGTTTCTGGTCCTCGTCGAGCGAGGCGACGTCGACCTGGGCGGTGACGCGGGGGTCCTCGAGGATGTCGGTGATGGTCGTGGTTGTCATGAGGGTCGGTCCTTTTTTGTGAAGGGTCGTAGGTTGGGCGTCGGCGTCTCGAGGAACCGTCGGCACTCCGCGACCGTGTCCGCGGTCTCGTCCATGCCTCCCGTGCCCTCTGCGATTCTTCGTCTGAGTCCTGGCATGGCCGGGTCGTCGGCGACGTACTCGTGCCACCAGAACCCGATCAGCCTCGTGCAGTCGCTGTAGGTGAGTGCTACGTCGCCGACGAAGAACGTGCGGTCGTTGAGGTCGACTACGTAGTTGTCGAGTTGGTCCCAATGGCCTTCGGGGTGCTGTTCGGCGATCAGTGCGGTCAGCGGGACGACGTCGGTGGTGTTCATCGTTCGTCACCTCCTCGAGAACAGGTCGACGGCCAATCAGTGCGTGAACAGCGATATGGCGTCGTCGATGATCGTTTCCAGCTCGTCAGTGTGCTGGACGGTCTGGTCGAGGACCTGCTGCACGACCATGTGGCCATTGTTCGGCTTGCCGGGTATTCGGGCCGGCCATGCGCGCAGCGCCCATCGCCAGTTGGCGGAACCGGTCTGGATTTCGGTGAAGTTCGGTTTCACGACGATCTCGAGGAACGTCACGTCATCGACCGGCGCCGATCGGAACGATGTCGTCCGAGTCGTGATCAGGATGTGTCCGATCGCGTTTTCCGTGTCGAGCATCGCTCGGACATCGAGGTGCTCTTGCCATGTGTAGACGACGGTGTTCCAGAGTGTCCCGTCGGCTTGTGCCATGCCGGGCTCCTGGTCTACGAGAGCGATCTTCAGCCCGGAGTCCTGCCAGTCAGCCAGGACTTTCGTGAGTGCGCGTCTCAATGACGTTGTGGCTTGTTGGGTCGCTCTCTGCTTCATGTTCATGCTGTTCATTCCAGGTCAGCCCCAGGTCGTCCCGACGAGCACGCCGCAGTTGGCGGCGACGTCGAAGTCGTCACGAAGCCAGTCATCGAGCTGTCGACGGCATTTGGTCGTCTCGGCGCGCACGCTGATTTCGGAGCCGTCGAACGGGCAGACGAAGACGGGGTCGGCCTCGAAGACTTCGCGATCGCCGTTCGCATCGGTGACGAAGGCGCCGGTGAACGGGTACACCCTTCTGAGCATGGACGGGTTGACATCCGTCCGGCTCTCGAGGAACTCGTCGACGTCGATCTGGTCAGGCGGGATGCCGAGGAAGTTTTCGTGTCCGGCGGAGAGCTTCTCGGGATCGACCGCCTCCGGCGTGATCAGGACGCCAGGGATGTAGACGGGATAGAAGGTGAGCGACATGTATGGCTACCCCTCTCGTTGATGACGGTGGCTGGTGGTCCTGGACGCGGGACAGCCCCGCCGGTCTTCCGACGGGGCTGCTCGGTTCAGTTCCGGCTTCAGGCGGTCAGAGGTCGAGCTCGTACGGGTCGGAGGATGCCGACGTCGTGTCGTCGGGATCCTCGAACTCGAGTCCGACCAGTCTGAGAGCGTGCTTCGGCGTGACGTCGACATGGGCGGCCCTGACTCTGGGGGCCGACGACCTCGTCGAGCGTGGTCGGGCGCATGCGGACGGCTAGAGGCTCGATCATGCGGTTCTCTCGGGTCCGTACTGGAGCCGCATCATCGCCACGATGGCATGGGTCCGCTCCTTGTCCGGGCTGTCTGCGATGACCCTCAGCTCCGACGGCAGTCGGATCCGGGACTCCTCGTCGCCGTCGATCGCCGTTTCCAGGAGGTCGAGGAGAGCCGTGTTCACGTCAGTCATCATGGGACTCCGTCGAGTTCTTGAGTTCCTGGATCGACCGCCGGAGCAGTTCTGCGTTCAACCAGGAGGCCGCGACCGCGGCATCGGCCTGTAGCTGGTACACGAGCCAGAGGACGCTCTGGACGACGTCGGTGTCGGTGTCGGATCCGACGTGCTTCAATGTCGATATGACGTCCTGGGCGTCGTTCCAGACCATCGTGGCGAGGGCGGTCGTGATGTCGCCGTCCCACTCATTGTCGATGACGCGAACGGCGTCCACGATCGGCTCGTCCAGGGCGTAGTCGAACCTCTTCTCGACGTCCTGCTGGGCGAGGCACGCCAGGCAGATGCGCGAGCATCCTCCGTCCGTGGAGGATGGGTAGAGCTCGGCAGTCGTGATCCCGCACTGCGGGCAAACGATCTTCTGGTGGCCTTCGGTCATGCAGATGCCTTTTCGAGTCTGTCGATGATCCGGGACGCCTCGAACCGGGTCAGTCCTCGGCGCAGCTGCGACTTCGTGATCTCGACTCCGGCCGCTTTCGCCTCGTCGGCCCTGTTGACCTGACTGAGGTAGCCGACCCCGCACAGGGCGCAGATGTACGCCACCTGTCTGTCGGTCGCCTGGATGTCGGTAGTGGTCATGGTGCTCCTATTCGTAGACTCTCCGTCTATTGACATGCGGCGGGCATATGGGTCCTCAGAAGCCGAAGGGGCGTCGCTCCAGACAGTGATGAAGACGGGTTTTCGCGTGGCATACTGATTGATCAATCGTTGGCGCATGGACTCAGGCATGCGTTCATGATGGTAGACAACGACTTTGGGCCTGATCGTTAGTGTCTCGACTGTCAGCACGTCAGTCGGTGTTCTAGGTGTGCCGGAGTCAATTTCTCCTCGTCCGAGGCTTGTGCAATACGGGCAGATCCCTTTTGAGATGCTAGTGTCGGTTGTCGATCGGATTGTAGATATTAGGCCGTTTCGGTCATGCCATTCATGGCCGCCGGAGAACTGCCCGCAGATTGGGCATGGCAGCCAGAAGTAGCCGAGCAACTTGGCGATCAAGCAGTTGATGGCGCGGAACCTCAGTTTTGTGGTCATCGTTATCGTTCTTTTCACAGCCATGCCTCGGTGTGGGCGACGGCCTCCTCGACGGTCTGGGGCAGCTGGGCGACGACGGACGTCGGCAGCTCGGAGACGTCCTCGACGTAGGCCACGCAGGTGTCGGCCATGCCGCCGTGCACCAGCGCGACGAGCACGTCGCCGTCCTTCGTGTCGGACAGGTGCGGCGCGCGGAACATGATCGCGTCGTTCAGCTCCTCGCCGATGCGGTAGAAGAGATCGGTATCGTTGAGGTCGTCGTCGGACGTCTGCGGATCGACAATGTAGGCGTCGAACTTGACGGTCGCTCTGACTCGGACGGCTTTAGTCGGGAGATCGTTGAAGGTCTGCGGCTCGGTCATCGTCTCTCCCATCCTTCGCCGACCAGCCCTGAGGCCAGGAAGTCGACGCGGCGTCTCTCGAGCTCGGGGAACCCCGTCTCTTCGAGGGCGTCGGCCTCGTCGTCCAGGCAGGCCCGTATCGACGTGGACATCTGTGCGACTCGGTGCTCGAACTGACGCTCGGCCTCGTCTTTGAGGCACTGTGCTTCGTAGTCGGCCGTGCCGATGTCGGGTTTCCGTGGAGCTCGTGGTGCCGATTCCTGAACGCGTGGTTCCTTTTCCTGCTCGGCGCGGCGGACCAGCCAGCGCTTGGCGCCGGACTTGGTCATGAACGTCTTCTCGGACGCCATTTTTAGCGCCGCCACCTGCGCTTCACCGTAGGCTTTGGCTCGGGCCAGGGTTGAGAAGTGCGGCGCCTGGCGGCAGTCCTGCTCGCCGGCGCATAGCACGTAGACGTTTGGGGAGTCTGGGTCGACCGCGACTCGTAAGCGCGTGCCCTCTAGGGACCAGACGTCATCGTTCTCGGCTTTGACCCATTTGGCTGGGTCGTAGAAAAGGGCGGTGTCGTAGTTCGGGCAGGCTATGTCTGGTCGTTCGGATTTTCTGGTCATCGGTTTCATCCTTTCGTCGACAGGTCGTCAGGGACAGGTTGGCGCAGGCAGTCGGCCAGCGTGCCCAGCCAGCCGCAGTCCCGGCAGTGCACCGTCTCGTCGTCCAGGTAGTAGACGCGCCCGGTCGGCCAGGACCTCTGGGCCATGGCGACGCACTGCTGGGTGCGCGACATGAGCAGCCTGTCGTCGGTGTCGCGGGCGCCGCAGTTCGGGCACGCCGTGTCTGGTCGTTCAGTCAAGTCCCTGGCCATCGGTCTCACCCTTTCGCTGAAAGATCGTCGAGCACGTCGTCGATCACTTCCAGTGCGGCGTCGACGCACTCGTCGGAGCCGCAGGTCGCGATCTGGCAGGCTCCGATCCAGGTGGTGTCGCGCAACGGTGCGCCGCAGATCTCGCACGTCGGCGCGTTCACGGCAGCTTCTCCTTGACCTCGGCCCAGCTGTCAGGACCCAAGCCGCTCGCGGCGAGCATCAGGCACAGATGGGTGAACGGGGAAGGCTCTCCGTCCTCGCAGGCGAGCATCTCGTCCACGGCCAGGTTGAGCAGCGCTGTGGAGCCGGACACCCAGCTCGTGATGCCCAGGACGCCCAGCGGGGCGACGGTGTCGGTGCCACCGGCGGTGACGGCCACGACGCGCTTCCACAGCTCGAGGCGCTCGGAGGCGTTGTCCTGCGAGAGGTCCTCCCACACGACGTCGCGCAACGGGCCGTGCTGGACGAGCGCGGCGACCTGCAGCAGGTCGTCGACGAGCAGGTCGCGCACGGCGGCGGCGTCGAGGCCGAGGTAGGTGCGCAGCCGTGCCTCGCGCCACGAGGGGTCGTTGCGCTCGACGATGGCGGACGCCCGTAGGTACTCGGCGACCATGTGCGGCCAGTCCTCGCTGGACGGCCCCTTGACGATGGCCTCGAGGTCGGAATGGGAAGTCGTCACGACCGGTAGTCCGGCGATCGTGGCTGACAGTGGCTCCCAGCTGTCGCCCAAGTCGTCGGTGACGCGGCCGTCGATGGCGACGAGCACCCTTGTCGTGCACAGGCTGTCAGCGAGGACGGCCGCCTTGGCCAGGACGTCGTCGACGGGGCCGGTGTCACTGAGCACGACGAGGACCGTGGCGACAGCCTTGACGAGGACCGGCGAGAAGGCCTGGGCGGCGGTGTCGCCCTCCAGCGCCGTAGGCAGGTCGAGGCGGCCGGCGACGGTGACCCTGCCGTCCTCGACGCCGACGAGTACGGCCGATTCCTGCGGGACGAAACCGAAGACGACCGGCAGCGTCGCCACGAGTTCTGCTGGGGTCGAGGCCTTGACGGTGATAGCTCTCATGGCGGTTCCTCTCTGGGGGACTGTTCTCGTCACTGGATGTGCAGCAGCCCGTCGGCGCCGACGACGACGTCGATCCCCCCGTAGGGGCGGCAGGCCTGCGTCAGTCGGTCGGCAGCGTCGTCCTGGCCGCAGCAGCAGCGGTCCCAGAAGCCGGTCCCGTGGCGGTTGCGGGTGAGCACCCAGTCGTGGGCGACGTCGCTCATCGAGCGGTGGGTGTGGGCCATGAAGGCGACGATGTCGGCGCGGTTGAGGCGGCAGAAGTCGGTGAACTCGTCGAGGAGCGCGTCCTGCTCGGCCTGCGGGATGTCGGAGCGCCTGTAGCCGGCGCTGTCGAGGTACTCGTCGAGGGCCTCACCGCCGTTGGACACGGAGCCCGGGTTCGGGGCCTGCCAGAGCAGGCAGGCGAACAGGGCGGCTGCGGCGTCGTCGTCGACGACGGGAGCGACGGTCATGAGCTCTCCTTCGGAGCGCCGCACTGCGGACACAGGTAGACGGCTGCCTCGACGTCCTTCGGCTCGCCGGTGTCGGCGCTGACGAGGACTCCGTCGGCGAACCAGCCCTTGAGGTCGTTCGGATCGCCCGGCTCGTAAACGCGGAAGCGAGTGCAGGGGTTGATGGCGGCAGCCCGGCGCAGGAAGTCGGCGGTGGTCGTGTCGGCGAGTCCTGCGTCCTTTAGCCAGGCCGTATTGGTGCGCAGGCAGCCGGCGCAGCCGGGGCAGTCGCAGGTGACTCTGTAGACGGTGCTCTGGACGGTGGCAGGCATGGCTCTTCCTTCTGGTTCATCGCAGTTCCAGCCAGCCCGCGAACTCGGGCGACAGCCGGCGGTAGACGTCGTGGAGACGCGGGTCAGGGACGAGCTCGACGAACAGCCGGCGGACGTCCGCGGGGTCGACGGCGCGGACGAGGGCGTCGTCCAGCAGCCGCCGGTAGGCGGTCACCGTCTCGATGCCCGGTCCTGCCTTGGGGATCGGGACGGCAAGGCGCTCCGACAGCAGCTCTCGTCCGGCCAGTGACAGCTCGTCGACGCCTCGCGGCGTAGCGACGAGGACGCCCGTGACTCGGCGGTAGACGACCCTGTGCCGCGTGACGACGACGTCGCTGGTGAAGACCGCCGGCTCCCACGTCGATCCTTCGCAGATCAGGAAGGGGACGCTGGGGTAGGCGCCGTGCGGGACCGCGGCGTAGACGTCGCGGACCGTCGGGACGGTGACGGGCATCAGCCGTCCTCCTCGTCGTCCCAGTGCTCGACGCACAGGTCGAACTGGTCGACCAGCACCTCGACCCGTCCCCTCGGGCCCATGTGGCGGACCATCAGGAGGGCCAGGTCGGGCACCGCGCGGAAGCACCCCTCGAGGTCGGCCACGGTGGCCGGCAGGAGCCTGGCGGATGACGAGACCGACGCCGGGAGCGGCGGCAGCCGGCGGTCGAGCAGCGTGATGACGGAGGGGTACGGCTCGACGTCGACGCGCAGGTGGATCGTGTCGCAGTGGCGCAGCTTTCGCCCGGCGCGCTCGATGGCGTCTCGGACGGCGGAGCAGTCGATCTCGCAGGACGTGATGACGAGCCCGGAGTCGAAGCGTCGGGCGAACGGGCGGGGCCTGGACGGGTCATAGGGTCGGCACATGGCTCGGCAGTCTCCTGTCGGGTCTTCGGTCGGCTCTGTCGGTCGTCGTGCTTGGTCGGGAGAGAGAACCCGCCCCCGATGCGCCGTGCAGCGTCATGCGGGAGCGGGCCCGTGGCCACGGGAGCGCGACCGACGGGTCGGTTCGCAAGTCCATGTTCACCACCTCTCCGGGGCGCCTCCTGGCGCCCTGCGGCGAACGTCCGTGACGATCGGGCCGGTCAGTCCTCGGGCCGGCCGGACGGTTCCGGCGGCACCCGCCGGGCAAGTCGTAGCCGCTCCTTCCCGGAGCCGGCGTCCGTGACCGTCGTCGTGGCTGGCCCTCCCGGCGGGGAGGCCAGCAGCGCGACCGCGGCGACCGCGAGCACGACCGCCGCGGCTGGGCGCGCGAACGGCGCGACGACGGCGACGGGGATGAGGACGGCCGCCAGGTTGAACAGCGAGTGGACGGCCCAGGCGACCGGCAGGCTCCCGCCCCAGGCGTCGAAAGCCGTGCCCAGCAGCAGTCCCAGCAGCAGCATCGGGACGACGCGGGCGGGCTGGCCGTGGAGGACGGCGAAGACCGACGATGACACGAGGAGCGACGCCGGTCGTCCGACCAGCCGCTGCAGGCGACGGTGCAGCAGGTGCCGGCAGAGCAGCTCCTCGGCGAAGGGCGCCGCTACGACGACGACGAGGAAGCCGGCTGCGGTGCCCGCGACGTCAGGCGACGGACGGGTCGGTGGGAAGGCCTCGGCCAGCGACACGGAGGCCGCCTGCGAGGCGAACCAGACGAGGACGAGCGCGGCGAGGGTCCAGAGCGCCAACGGCAGGGGCCGAGTGACGGACGGGGACCGCCAACCGCGCCCGTACAGGACGAACGGGGCGACGGCTACGACCGCCAGCGCCATGGCCGGCACGAGGGAGTTGTTGAAGGCGCGCACCAGGAGCGACTGGGACGCCAGGTAGACGACCAGCGCGCCGATCGCGACGGCCAGCCCGACGACGGACTGCCTTCTGCCCATGTCCGCTCCTCTCGTGCTCGTGCGTACATTGACTCGATCGAGACTGCCGTGCTCGCGGTCGCCGGGGCCGTCGTCTGAGCGGTGACGGCGCCCGTCTGAGCGTCGGCGGCGCGGTCAGGCCGTCGGCGTGAGCGGCCGTGACGGCGTCGCCTGAGCGGTGCGCGAGCGCCCGGGTGGTGGGAGGATGGCCCGATGGGCGGGTTCCGCTCGTGCCACGGCGAGCTGCGGCAGCGGGTCCTCGGCCTCGTGACGTCCGGCACGAGTGTCGACCTGGTCGGCGTGCACGGCTCCGGGCGCTCGGCACTGCTCGATGACGTCTGCGACCTGCTGGGCGAGGCCGGCTGGAAGGCGGTGCGGGCCGACGGGATCGCCGACCTGGGCAGTCGTCCGCTGGGCGCCCTGTCGGCGGCCGGCCTGGTCCAGCGGCGTGCCGACTCGGGCTACGGCGTCGAGGGCGCGGTCTCCGGCCTGGTGGCCGCCGCCGGCGGCGGGCGCTGCGCCCTCGTGGCGGACGACGCCGGCGACCTGGACGAGACGTCGTCGGGGGCGATCGTGGCGGCCCAGAAGTCGGCCGGGTTCCCGGTGCTGTCGGCGTCGCTGCCGGGCGGACCGCTGTCGGTCCTGGGCCACGAGTCGTTCGCGTCGCTGCACCCTGGCCTGGCGCTGCGGGTGCCGCCGCTGTCCTACGACGACGTCCACGCCATGGTGGTCGGCGCCTCCGGCGCCTCCGCGTCGATGGCCGACCCGACGAGCCACGTGCTGGCCATGTCGGGCGGGCTGCCGGCGGTGGCGAAGGCCCTCTGCGACGGCGACGACGGCGTTGGCGTGGACAGGGCGCTGGCGCGGATGCTCGGCGGCCTCGACGCCGGGTCGGTGACGGCGCTGCACCGGCTGTCCGTGGCCGGGCCGCTGGACGCGGACGCCGCGGGAGGCCTGGTGGGCTGGCCGGCGCTGGAGGCGCTCGAGTCGCGCGGGCTGGTCCGCTTCGCGCCCAGGGGCGCGTCGGCCGTCGTGACGGTGTTTCCGCCCTGCTTTGAGCAGTTCTTCGAGCGGGCCGGGGGCGGTGCCGGGCGGCTGCTGGCGACCCGGTCGGCCGTACCGGTCCTCGGCGCCGTCGACGGCCCGGACGACCATGCCCGACTGGTGCCGGACCTGGGGGACGACGCGGACGCGGTGTTCAGCCGACTGCTGCGGGAGCACTGGTACAGGGCGGCGCGGCTGCGCCGGTCGGAGTGGCTGTCGACGTCGTCGCCCGGCACCGCCGCACCGCTGCTGCGGGCGATGCTGGTGACGGGGCAGCCGTTCGACGAGATGGCGGACGTCCACGACCGGACGCTGCCGGTCGGAACCGGCTACGACCGGGCCGTGCTCGCGATCTGGTTCGCCCTGTGCCTGGTCCTGGCGGGGGATGGCTTCGAGCGGGCGCTGTCGGAACTGGAGCGGGGCCGACAGGGCGTCGGCGAGTGGTCGCCGTTGCTGACGGCGGCGGCGGCGGGCCTGACGGCCGTCGCCGACCACGTCGTGGACCCGGAGTCGCTCCCGACGGTGGACGCGGCGTCGCACCCTCGGGAGGCCGTTGTGTTCACCGAGGCGGTACGGGCCCTGCTGCTGACGCTGCGCGGCCGTTCGCAGGAGGCGCTGGGAGCGTTCGAGCGGATCGAGCCGGAGTCGACCGGCCCGACCGGCGTGGGCTCGGCCGCCCACGGCGTGGCGCTGTACCTGGAGCTGCGGCTGGACGAGGCGCTGGCCTGGGCCGGCGGCTGGATGGCCGGGGCACGGGCGGACCACGACGTGGACGGCGTCTGCGGGGCGGCCCACGTGGCGGCATTGGTGCACCGGTCGCGCGGACGGGCCGACGAGATGCGGCGGAGCCTGAACGCCGGACTGTCGCCCGGCCTGCTGGCCACGACGCAGCGGGCGGGGCAGCGGGCCCTGCTGTCGATGGCCAGCGGCGTCGCCCTGGACGCGGGCTCGACGGCGGCCGCCCGGGCGATGGGCGAGCGGGCAGGGCTGCTGCGGACGCGCTCCAACCCGGTCGAGTTCGGGTCCGCGACGAGGACGCTGGCGTACCTGGAGGCGTCCGGGCGCGGGAAGGACGCGATGTCGGAGCTGGCGGCGACGAGGCTGTGGGCCGAGTCGCAGGACCTGTCGGCGAGGGGCTACGCCTTCACCGGCCACCTCGTCGGGGCCGCGTCCGTGCTGGAACGGGCCGAGCCGGCCCGGGTCGCAGTCCTGCGGAAGGCCGCGGAGGCCTGCGGCGCGCCGCTGGTCGTCGCGACACAGTCCGGCCTGGACGCCCTGGCCACGGGCGACGCGAGGACCGTCGCGGCGGCGGCCGGCCCGGCGGCGGAGCGCGGCCTGACGGCCCTGGCCGCAGAGCTGTACGGGAAGGCGTCGGACCTGGCCTCGTCCGCCTCGGAACGCCGTGAGGTGCAGGCGACGGCCGCCGGTCTGACTGACGTGGCAGCGGTGACGTCGGCGGGGAGCCGGACCGGGTTGACCGCCCGGGAGTCGGACGTGGCGAGGATGGCGGCCTCCGGCCTGCCCAACCGGGAGATCGCCACGAGGCTGTTCGTGTCCCTGCGCACCGTGGAGAACCACCTGCACCGCGTCTACCGCAAGCTCGGCGTCGTCGGGCGCGACCAGCTGGCGGACCGGTTGGACTAGGCCAGGCGCTGCTTCACGACTCCCTGCGGCGAGACCGTGCCGCAGAAGTCGTTGGCGCCGAGCGCCACGTGGAACTCCATCGGAGGGGCGCCGTCGTCGGGTCCCGGTAGCAGGGCCCGCTGCGCGGCGGAGTTCCACCACAGGAGCTTCAGACCCGTGTCGAGCACCGTGATCCTGGTGTGCCGGCCGGCCTCGGCGAGGACGTTTCCGTCGTCGTCGACCGTCTCCTGGCCGATCGGGGCCACGACGGCCCTGGCGGGGTCGACCGCGACCCGGTGCAGGGGCTCGGGGAAGCCGTAGCCGAAGGGCGCCTGCTCCGCGATCCGGTCCACCAGGTCCAGCAGCTCCGCGGACGACGGGCGGACCGAGTCGGCGTCGGGCGCGTCGCCCAGGACGAGGCCGAGGACGGGGACCGTCGCGGGCGCCGGCCTGGCGGCCTGCAGGGCGGCGAGCGCGTCGGCCATGACGACGAGTGCGTCGGAGGCGTCGGCGAAGACGCCGCAGGCCTGGGCGTGGCCAACCGCGCCGATGCCGGGGACCGGGGCGAAGGCGGAGACGACGTCGACGCCCTCGGGAGCGCGGGCTGAGCCGGAGAAGCCGCCGCGGTCGTCCGGGCGGACCACCGCGACCGGTCGGTCGTGGAGCTCGGACAGCCTGCTGGCGAGCAGGCCGAGGAATCCCTTGGGGGCGTCGCTGCGCCAGACGTACGGGGCGAGCGGCTGGTCGCGGACGGCGAGGTCTTCCATCCACTCCTCGGTCAGGCGGCGGCGCTCGACGTTGTCGGCCAGGACGGCCCTGACGGCGGCCTGTCGGCCGGCCGGGTCGCGGCCGACGAAGACGCGGAACGCGTTCGACCCGTCGGAGAGGACCCGTCGGGCGGAGTTGACCGCGGGCGCCAGGTAGAAGGCCGCCAGGTCCTCCCGGAGGAAGGCGTCCCTGACCGAGCCGTCCTCGCGCAGCGCGTCGAGCAGCTGGCCGAACCCAGCGAAGGCGTCGACGTACTGGGAGCAGACGAGGCCCTTCTTGTACTCGGCGGCGACAGACGCGAACAGCGGCGAGTCGTGGTAGTCGGGGCAGCCGTACATCAGCCGCATCAGGGAGACGGAGCGGCGCACGAGGCCGCGGTTCTCGTACAGCAGCGGCATGACGTCGGCGACGGTGCCGAGGCCGGCGAACAGCGCCAGGCGCTCGAGGACAGGGACCTGCCCCGGCGCGTGGGCCCGGGCGTAGGACAGCACCAGCTGGTAGACGACGTGGGCGCCGCAGATGCCGGTGTGCGGGTACGTCTCGTCCAGTCGGCACGGGTTGACCAGCACGTCGGCCGCGAGCGGTTCCGGAGACGGCAGTTGGAGGTGGTGGTCGGTGACCAGGACTGTGTCGAACAGCACCTTGGCGCGGGCGATCCCGGCGTGGGAGTTGGTGCCGCCGTCCGTGACGAGGAGGGCGCGGGCGTCGGGGAAGGCGGCGCGCGCGTCGTCGACGGCGCCGGGGACGACGTCGTGGCCGTACCGGTAGTCGGGGAAGTGGACGCCGACGTCGAAGCCGAGCTGTCCCAGCGCGGCGTAGGCGATCACGCCGGACGTGACGCCGTCGGTGTCGAAGTCCGGCAGGACGACGACCTGGTCTCCCCGTTCCCGGATGCCGCGGAGGGCCTCGACGAACTCCGGCGTGCCCATCAGCTCGGGGTGGGACGGGTCGTTCACCTCGGCGAGGTATTCGTCGGTCCAGCCGAGGCGGTCGAAGAGGATCGAGGCGAGCGAGGGCTGCAGAGCGGGCGTCATGGCTGGTTCGACCTTCTCGGAACGGCGTGGCTGGCGGATCGCGTTTCGTCTAGTCTATCAGCCGAAACGACGGATCGCCGATCGTAGACGTGCTCAGTGAGCTTCGGTCGCCGAGTTCTGGGCCGTTCCTGATCGCACCGTCTGCGTCTTCGGGCAGGCAGTGCGACGGCGTGGATCGTCGTGGCTGTCGATCCGACTCACGGTCCCGGTCATCTCCGAGCGTGCGGGGAACGGGGCCGATGCCGTGAGCGACGTCGTAGACGACGAAGGCGTCCTGCACGGTGGCGACGTAGCATCGATGTGCTCGTCACTCATCGGCAGGCCCATGAGCTCCCGGAGCTCCTCGGCGTCGATGTCCGAGAGGTCGACCACCGTGCGCCTGTTCCTGAGGCGGTCCAGCACGTCGAAGAGGCAGGCGTCGTCGTACGACGCCGTGTCCCGTCCGAACACGTCGTGCCAGGCCCGGGCGGCAGCCTGCTGCGGCGAGGCCGCGTCGCCGGTGTCGTCGATCTCCCAGCGGACGCGGTAGCGGGAGCCGACGGGGGCGTTGACGGCGCCGAGGACGGCGTCGGCCGGTGGTGCAATTTCGACGCGGACTACCGTGACCGGCATGTCGTCGTCGGTCCCGGGATCGATCAGGGTGCCGGATCGAACGAGGTCCGAGACGGACTGGGCATGGGTGTTGCCGGCCCTGTCGGTGTAGATGAGCTCGACCAGCTCGGGGTTGCAGCAGCGGTGTTCCATCGGTTCAACCCTCCTTCTCGTCGGGCTCGGTCCAGCGGTAGGTGTCCGCGGCCTCGTCCTTGACGTACCCGGACCCGGCCAGGTCGACGTGCCGGATCGCGGCGGCCATGTCATAGGCCTCGACGCATCCGGGCCTCGGCAACCGCGCCTCGACGAGCTCGCCGTACCAGAAGACGACCCGCCCGACGTTGCTGCCGAGGTCTTCGTCGGCGTACTCGACGGTGATCGTCAGGTCCGGGTGCTGCTTCGACAGAGCCTCGAAGACCGGCGCGGCCACGCTCCAGGCGGTGCTGAAGCAGAGGTCGTGGTCATCGTCCGGAGCCTGGTCGTAGGCGTTCCACTTGGTGCCCCAGTTCGCGAGGTTCCACCTGTACCAGCAGACGACCCCCGGCCCGTGCTCGCCGGTGCAGCCGCCCTGCTCGATGCCGTCGGGCTCGGGGACGACCCTGCGGAAGTCGACGGTGCCCGGGCCCCAGTTGAGGCGGCCGTCCTCGGTCCGTGGCGTCGGCTCGGCCATGCCGGGCGTCGCGAGGAGCTCGGCCTCGACGGCCGGCTCGGCCTGGAGCCAGTCAGCGACGTTCCCGGAGGTCAGGGCCCGTCCTCGGGCCGAGCAGAGGGCCTGTCTACCCTCGGCGTTGAGCCTGGGGCCGGGGTCGAGGACCGCGATCGACTCGAGGACGGCCTCTATCTCGACGGGATCACCGCCGAAGCTGACGAGCGTCCTGACGTGGTTGGGCATGTCTTGTCTCCTAGTGATCGGTTGTTGGCGGTTCAGAACGGCAGCGCGGCGTCGGCCAGCGGGAGCTGCCAGCGCAGTTCGAGGCCGGCCCCGACGCGGGCGGCCCGGTCCTCCAGGAGCGAACGGGCTAGCAGGTCATCGTCGTCGGGCCACAGCGAGCCGTCCCAGACGACCAGTACCGACAGTCCGGCGCGGCGGGCGGCGGCGGCGCAGTGCCAGGTGCCGCGCGACCCCTCGGCGGAGCCGCGGTGGTGCAGCGGGAAGGCCAGGACGAGGCCGGCGCCGAGCGCGGCCATCTCCTCGTTGCGGCGGGGTCCGGCCGACCTTCCGTAGGCGTCCCAGTCGGCCGGGTGGGGCTCGACGACCCAGCCGAAGGCCGCGGCGGCCTGCGCGGCGAGCGCGTCCAGGCCCTTCGCGGCGCCGTGGACGAGGGTCGGGCGGTCGACGCGCAGCACCAGCTGGGCCGCCGCGAGGGCGAGGCGGACGGACTCGACGTCCGCGTAGTCGCGGCTGCCGGTGACGAGGACTCGGGCGTCCGCCGTCATGGCCGTTGCTCCCCGAGGCGCTTCGAGACCTCCTGCGGATCTCCGTGCAGGCGCATCGCTTCGGCGAGGTCGTCGAACGTCGGCTCGGGGCGGTCGGCGAGGCCGGCGACCGTCCAGGCGAGCCTGGCCACCAGGTCCGCCCCGCGGATGGACAGGCGGCCCCGTGCGGCCTGTGCCCGGACGAGCTCCCGCAGGTTCTCGGACATGCGACCGAAGGGCACGCTGTGGGGGACGGACGTCTCGTGGCGCCAGGGGACGGACGTCTCGGACAGGCGGTCCTTGACGGCCTCCACCGGTTCCGGGGCGTCGTCGGGGACGGGTCGCCCGACGGTGCAGCGGATGCCGATCCGATCGACGATCTGGTCGGGGACGGCAGCGGCGTAGCGCCTGACGGCGGCGGGGGCGCAGCGGCAGGACCCGTCGAGGAGCCCGCAGGGGCACGGCGAGGCAGTGGCGACCAGGGCGAACCGCGCCGGGAAGCGGTGGAGGCCGCCGGCACGAACGACGACGGCCACGCCGGTGTCCATCGGCGCGCGGAGGGACTCGAGGACCCTGGGCGAGAACTCCGGG
>JGI20166J26741_11887806_pt1 | contig 20069 bp, 13 predicted proteins | sample TergutCu122P5_FD_26741 | JGI IMG/M metagenome (IMG submission 26741)
ACAACAGACAAATATCCATGCCCCGGGTGGGATTTGAACCCACAATCTCAGCAGGCGAGCGGCCAAAGACCTACGCCTTAGACCGCGCGGCCACTGGGACTGGTGAACAAGTACTTACATACACTTTTGTTGATGAATTTATAATAAACATTCTGAATAATCACACGTAACCTCAGTACACATCTGGGACACCTGTGAACGACATGTATAGCTCCCATCAGCTCATATGTTGCAGCAGCAAAATATGTGATGAAGCGATGCCACTGATATTTGTACTTTTTGCTGGTTTGCCAGGTTTTTCAAATGGTCCCACAGATACAAATGTGGGAGTCTAGTGATATTTTTTTGCCATTGTTCTGGACCACCATGACTGATTCATTTATCAGGGAAGTGAAGACTGAGATATGTTTTCACAGGCATGCCAGGATATATTATTGAGACTGAGGGCAATCATTCAGTCATAAAAGTTCCATGCTGTTACTTCTTCACTTATTCTTATTCTTTTAACTTTCAGGATAATGATAAATTTGTAAATCTCAGGAATTGCATGGTGTTTATATGACACTTCTGACTGTACATTACCTCAGGAATTAGATTCTAAAGCTACAGTATATAATAACTCTTAAGTTTTCCACACATTTCAGTATTTTCATTTCTGGAGTGGTACACCATATTTACCCAAATAAAAGACAAGGATTTTTTCCTAATTCATTGTCTAAAAATAGGGGTGAGGGAATCAATTTATAATCACACACAAAGTTAAACATGCTTTCTGTAGGTAATTTCCTGAAGATTGAAGATTGTTGGTAGGGGAGGTTATTTTATAGTAGAATAAATACAGCATTTTCAGCTCATAGTCTTTTTATGGGCCCAACTGTGCTGCTCCTATCCTCCTTTTCTTTCCATCCCCATAACTACCATATTTTACCATAGGTGTAGGCATTACTTTGCATAATGTCAAATATGTGCTGTTGGACAGTAGTTTATCGAAGTGTCCGGAGTCATGCAGCTTATTGCCTGTTATTTTTCAAATAATTCTTGCTGCCTGAGTGTATTGAGTATTAGTGCTGAATTAAAAACCTTTAATTTAAAGTCACTCAGATTAGAAAATGTCAGGACTTCTTAAGTTGCTTGAACATTGGAATCATACCCTTTGGACTCTGGATGCAGGCATTTTTTTGTGATATGTGATGTTAAAGGTTAAGTCATCATCTCATCTTCTTTCCAGTGAGTCTTACCAATTATCTTAATATGAATTTAGCAGATAAGTGCAAAATTGTACAAAACTGTATTTTACTTGTTATTTTGCATGATTAATAATCTGAGAGAAAGACCAGGAAATGAGTATTTTGAGACCAAGAAATGAGGAGAATGACAGATAAACCATTGAAAATGCGGAGAAGATTATATAATGAATAGTCTTGTTTTCTTCATTCAGCACTGCTGGTACAATTAAGCAGCAGTTAGGCTGACCTGCTTTTGTTAATAGTAACAAGAGACATATATTTTGGAGGCAAAGTGGCATGGTATTAAAATTGAGTTTGCGGGGTAGATTGTGGTACTGTCAATTGGATTCAGCATGTTTAGAATTTGGCCCAAAGATGAGGTTCTTGTGGTGGAAATATGCCAGAATACCAAAGATGCATACACCTGATTACAGTTATAGATAATGACAAGGCATCAGCATGATGATCAGTAAAAGTAACCATACTGTAGTACCATACTTTAGTAACACATCGGGATGTCTTGCATTAAGTGCATTAAGTTAAATACTGTATCTGCCTGCACATTTAAATTCATCTTCACAGATTCACGTTGTTGATGAGATTCGTGAATATGCTGAGTGGTCAGATGACTCTTCTCTTGGTGTGAATTTCCATTCTGGAATTATTGCAGCAAAGAGAGCTCTTAATAGACTTCACTTTGAACTGGGTTTGGCAGGATTCAACCAGGTGAGCATGTCTAAATATTGCTGTATATCCTTGCTAGAGAGTTATTAAGCTCATATACTTTCCTTAGTTAATATTTCTGTGATTTGTTACCCTAACAAGTGTGCTTGCTCCCAGAAATACCACTTGAATTTTGTAATTTTGTACAACGGGTACCAGATCTTTCCTGGAGGTAAGGTAGCTGGGGTGTGGTGCTGACCACCAACCCCTTTCTAGTGCCCAGGTCACAAATGGATTGGAGCTATACCTCTGCCTCTCACCTGTGCCACCTTTATGTAATTTTAATGTATCCTTGGAATGAAATACATAATGTATCTAAATTATACAATATATGTTAATGAGATAGTGTTTCTGCTCTTTTTTGTGTCACATATCTATATTTGTGAAGTTGCCACATTAAATCACTTGTGCTACAGGTATATGTGGATCAGATGGATGCAGATATTGTTGCAGTGACACGGCATTGTCCAGAAACACACCAGTCTGTAGTGTTGGTGGCCTATACAGCCTTCTCTCATCCTGATCCATATTATAAAAGAGATTATATCAAACCTATCAGAGTCGAGGGCACAGTGGATGAAGTTATTTTGGAAGCTACACTGATCCACAAAAATGCAAAGTAAGTGTCTGTTATGTACTTCACTTAATTCCATGAGACAGAATCATCCTTGAAAAGTGAACAGTTGCTTAGATGGCCAAAATATTTCCTGCTTATATGGAGCACAAATGTTATTCAGCATGTCCAAAGAATATCACTGCTGACTGACTGAACACTGTATCTACGCATTTCTCCTCCACGACCACTCAACAGGCTGGAGTTAAATTTGGTCTAGACTAAAAGCTGGGAGAACTGAATTTTGGCATATACTGATCTGCCAAAACATGCACTTACATGCATATTAAATTGAACTTCATAATATTCATGAAAAATGGCTTACTGTGTGAGATGTTAAGTGCTCACAACAGTGTTGTTGAAGATTCATGTCTTCAGAGGAGTTCATTCCCATTATCTTCAAATTCCCTTCAGCGTCATCTGTCTGTCTTTTACATGGTCTCTTCTGGCTGTCACTACCGTCTTGGGCAGTCGTTCTTTGTCTCCAAAAAACCACTACAACCTAAAATATAGATCTCATTAATATCTACATGTGTTTATACCATATTTACTCGAATGCAAGACAAGGTTTCTCCCTTAAATTTGGCGCTTAAATATGCAAGGCTGTCATAAATTCGTGTACGAGGCACTGAACTGCGCCAAACCAGATTGCTCTGAACCTGACCACGCAGAGCCAAACCAAGGCCTGCATCACCCAGTCATCATGTGACATCTGCACTCTCCTGGATATTATGCAGCAAAGAATAGTAATTCTGTACCAATGTTGCAGGACAAACTCTCATTCCAGCTTCAAGGGTCAAGAAATCCAAAAGAGAGAACACAGCACAACAGAAGTTAATTGATACAATTTTAATTTTGGGGACTTTGTCCATCATCTAATTACTTAAAGACGCACAACATTTCGGGAGCTGGTGCTATTTCTGTTTTCGGGCAGAGAAGCGCCTAACCTGGTAAACTCTTAGGTTGAATTATTGTCAATCACTGGGCACCACAGTATCAGTAGCTTTTTAAGATATGTACCTAAGAACACATCTAGTCCAAGGGTAGGAACAGGAAAATGGCTATTGAAAAATTAAAAATTAACTACAAGACTCAAAAATGAAACCTGGACCAATCCACTAATTAAAAACCATAAAAATAACCATGAACTTAGACTGATCAAAATACAACACAAAAAGCCATTACACACGTATCTAAATTCTTAACACCACTAACACCATCTGTGGAGGAAATTGTAAATATTCGTGGGTTCATTTAAATATAAACAAAGAAATGTAAATGTAGTATTTAGTCAAAGTGGATCACAACAGCGTGGGAGTGCATCTGACCAGAAGTGACTGTGAAGGGTTTTAAGAAGTGCTGCATATCCATTGCAATGGATGAGACTGATAATGACATGTTATGGTACAGCACTGCAGAGGAAGGTGATATTAGGAGTGAGTGTGAGGAAGATGAAGGAATTGATCAGTAAAGATAGATAAAATCTGACGTGCTTTGTGTCTTTTTATATTAAGTGTATGAAATTAATAGTAGAATATTTTTTCTTAGCAGACATTTTACTTTTGGGGGGTCTTCTTAGATTTGGATAAATGCATTTTCCCATGGCAGACGTGTATTTTGAGGGGGTCATCTTAGATTAGAGTCATCTTGCATTTGGGTAAATTTGGTATTTGAAGTGTGGTTGTGTTCAGTACAAGGAATTACACTTTCTCCTTCTACGTAGTATAGGTTTGTACAAGTCACGATGTTATAATACTCTTTTCAAGTTGGCTTCTTTACTCTTGTCTATTTGATATAAGAAGTTGATCTCCAAAACTGAGTTTTAAGTAAAATTCTGTATTTCTTCTGTTCAATGCAGAATTGGAAATCCACGATTTGCAAGACCTGAAGCATTCTCAGAGAATCTGAACTTTATTAATGGACTGACAGACTATGAGGTGGAAATTAGAGAACACATTCAGGTTTCTGATTCAGAATTCTTGGAATATGGAGAGTCTGGAGACATGAACATCACGCAGCTTAACTTCACCAGCTTCCAGCCGGGATCTGTGGTAGCCATTAGGTGAGAATAGATGTGCAGCTGTCACATAACAACAATTTGTGCACATCAGGAACATATGGCACATTTCTGTAGAGTTGGTGAAATAAATGCCATAATGCTCTAAAAGTGTTAGTTGAACATACATCAAAATTAAATCAATCTAATTATACAATTGGATTTTTATTGCCCAAAAATGACACACAAGACCACAGTCTCCCTTGCAACTGGAACAACTTATAAGACCCAACCCTGAACATAAATCAATCTGTGCATGTTTTTCTTCAGCTACAATTGCACTTCAGTAAAGCAAATCCCAGAGTTTTGGCCCCCTTTTTTTTACCACAGAGTATGAAAGCTTTCCTTATTCCACTGTATTGGAACATTATTTCCCTGCACTTCCTGAATTAACTTAATTCTGGTACTTATTCATAGAAGTATTCAGCCATAACTCTCATCAGTACCAGAGGCTCACTTCAGAGATTCTTGGCAGTCTGTCAAGCCCAGAGCAGTCAAATGCTTGTGACTAATATCAAATTCTGTGCACCTAGACAAACCATAAGGGCAATAAGTTCCCCATTTTTTCCCAAGATTCTGATATATCTGGTTTCCCAATGGCAGAACCCTGAAACATTGGTGATTATGGCACTATGTAAGATAAGTAGTGACGAACATTTATTAATGACGGTGTCACGCGAATTTCACCTCTACAGGGTTTCTCTGTGTGGAAATGCGACCTCAGCACTGGGTAAACTGCGTAAACAAGTGACTAATTTCACAACAAAGACAGCTCCAAATTATCCTGAGCTAGGGGATATTGTGTCTCAACTGACTCTTGCTGACCTGAATCGAGCCTTGTATCGGTGTGAGGAGGAAGAGCGTGATGAGACCAAGGGAAGTAGTGGTGCATATAACATACCAGGTTTTGGTCCAGTAGTTTACTGTGGCTTGCAAGGTAAGTACTTAACTTTGAGAGTGTAAAACATTGTTATTGATGATGTAACAAAGAGTGCAACATGTTTGACACAACTCTGCCACTGGCCATTCTGATGCTGGAAGCACTGCTGTAGGCAATTTCCTGGACTCTCCTTAAGTGCCACCCTCTTTCATCAATTTTCATAACTGAACTATTAAAGTAAGAGTACACTATGATAACTAGAGTCAAACAGCGTTATTTTCTAGGATTCCTGTCTCTACTGAGCAATATCCGTCCCAACAATGACCTTGGACATCCCATGTGCAATAACTTGAGACAAGGAAACTGGATGATTGGTGAGTTCCAGTTTAGGCTTACTAATATTTTAAATTCTTACAGCCTGTATGTTCTTAGCATATGGAAATTTTGTGTGTGTATGTGTGTGCATGGAAATATTTAAAGGAGTTAGGTGTGTCCTCAGTAGGCACATGATGCTAAGGCAAGTAAATGTCTATTCTTTTTCACAGAGGGGATACTACATCACATTTCAACGTAGTATATGTTTCACTTACAGTCAAGTAAACTGTTTCAGTCTTGAATTTCCTAAAAATGAATATTTTTAACCTCAGTGCCAATTTTATAATTTTGTTTCATACAAGTGCTTATTTTTAGAAAGTGGCTGTATTTTACTATATATTAAATGAAGTGGAGTGTACTTAAGGTATCTCTAACACAGCTAGTTCAGGGAATAACCACCAATTAAAGGCAGAACACAAAGCAAGTAGCCAGCAGACTTTACTGGCACAGCCTATTAGTAGAAAACAAAATCTAATCTATACCAATGTGTGCAAAGTTCTTATGGCACCAGATGTAAACTGAAATGTGACAGTAAATCATAGTTCAAACTATTTTGGAAGAATATTGCAAACAATTCATTCCATCTGAGTCAGTATTACTAAATTTTACATAGAACCCACATATGTTGAACAACTACTGGTGATGCCTGCATGTGGCAGGCTACTAACAAAACATCAGTTGCTCTGAGTAGGTAGCTAGCTTCACCTGAAGACAAAAGCAGTGTGCTTTTGAAATGTGATGTGTTACTTATTCATTACAGGTCACAACACTAAATTATTCGAACAGAGTTTTACCCACAATGGTGTGCTCATTTGCAACAAACTATCCAGTGAAATTAAAAACATTGAGCCTATAACAAAATTCAAGAAAACCTTATTTAATTTCTTGATCAAAAAGAGTTTCTACTCAGTGGAAGAATTTATGACAGTGTATTATGAACTTGTGAATTATTAATGAATAAGGACAAATTAAGGCTTGATGTACCTTGATTGTGATTTGTGTGTGGTTTTCGTGCTTTATGTACTGAATAATGAAAATCGATGCTTGATGCATCCTGGTTATTATTTTTTGTGTGGGACTTGTGATTGCTGTGTCAAATTTGGCAACTTGGGGCATTTGCTATGTATTGCTTGTATTTATTTATTCTGTACTTACCTATATTTCTGGAATTGTTAACTTCATTACTTACTTACTTTGTAATCCCATTTTCTGTTTGATGAGTCCCTCATCATTTCTGTAATGATCATCAGGATGTAATACAATACTATTCTGCTACCATACTACTGGTGATGCTTGAATGTGGCTAGCTACTAACAAAACAACAGATGCTCTGGGTAGGTAGCTAGCTTCACCTGAAGACAAAAGCATTATGCTTGTGAAATGTTATGTAATATATTTTATATTCTGTGATGATAAAAATAGTTCAAAATCATTTCAGTGATGTTTTGAGTAGACATTCAGTTGCTAGGATTGAACATTTCATGTTGTAATGGAGAAAATGACACAAAGTGTGTACCCACCTAACAGGCTACAACTTGGTGACATAATCTGTAAGACCAAATTATGAAGGAAAAGAGTGTTTGAACCTTCTGAGTGTATTTTTTATCACAAGTTCACTTTCCCAGACCATTATTTAACTACAGATGCAAACATTCAGTCTGCTGAGATGCTAAGGGACAGTGGATGTAAGACTGCAATTGAAACAATATAAAGTTAAGGAAAGAGTAATTTTAGCATAGAATTAGAGTAATCCACAAGTCCACATGGAGAGGATGTGGAAGCAGAAAAGAGAATGAAGCTAGAATAATGATAACCATTGTGCCAAGGTAAAGGAGAAGCAACTGTGTAGGGCAAACAATAATCTCTTTATTTCATCCTCCTAATTGAGGCAGCAGGAAAATCATGCATTGGCGTTAAACTATATGCATTAATATGGTAATTATTTGTTCAATGACACATGCTAGAGGACATGTTCATAAAGGAGAATACAGTTTCCACTGACTTTGTTTGTTTTACCATATATATGTTTGTTTACAGATTATATATCGCATCGCTTGAAACAGGATCCAGGCACTTTAGAGTTAGGTACTTGGTTAGAAAGAAGCTTGGAACCTTTGAAGAAAATTCCACGGTACCTTATACCAAGCTACTTTGATGTAATAGTCACTGGAACTTACCTCATGTTGCTGAACCAAGTTTGGAGATTGATGTCTGAGTAAGCCCAAAGAAATGTGTCATAACTGAAACATAAGTAGTAATTAGGGACAGCATTTCATAGCTTTCTTTTATTGCACTGCAAATTAAGTGTTTCTTGCCCAACCTGTCTATATTTTAATATTATCTTAATACATGAAGATTTAAGTGTTATGAAACATTATCACAAAATGTCAGTATACACAAATACCCTGTCAAGAATGGCATTAATTTCACCTTTGCAAGATCTTAATTTTAACTCTGGGAATATACATACTGAGCCAGTAAAGTCTTAAAATAATGCACAATTCTGGACATTATTATGCATTTTTTAAATAGGATTTTCAAGGACAGAGTACTTTTTTATTTAAGTGTCCTCTTTTGTTTGCTAAAAGTAACAGTTATTCCAAATGAGTGTACCAGTTGTGGTATATGTGAACAGTTGCTTGGGTAATGTTTTCAGTAAAATTGGCTTCTGCTCTTGTATTACAGTTTTGTGAAGGGTGGTTCTACCTTTCTTCGAGGCTTGGCACTGGGTTCTGTTCAGTGTGGAGCTATAGTACCCTCTGCCCCTCTTCCAACACTCTCTCCTTCACTAACTCCACCATGTCCTCCAACAAAAGTCAATGATAAGGGTGTAACAGTGCAAGCTTGTGTTACCTTATCTGCAGGTAAGAACTACACACTAGTATATTAAAAAAACAGCAGTATTATTAATTTAATCTGTCATTCCATTTTAAACTTTCTGGAATAACAGTTTGACTGTTCAGCAAATTATAATGGAGCAAATATGATTAAAATGTAACACAAATATATTTTATGAAGGTGACTGTGCTTCCTGCCAGGACAGAAACACTGTCTGTCAAACCTGAAGTGACACATTAAGTTAAAAGCTAAGGATACAGCTGTGTAATTGTTGAATTTGAAGCATAATTTGCCTTTATACAGTAGATTTCATTGTGGTGACTAAGTCAGGAATAGCAACAGCATGGATGTGGGAAAACAGAAACACATATATTTTGGTTAGAAAACTTCATGGAAGAGACCATGTGAGATGTCTGATATACACACAAGGGTAATATTCAAATGGGCCCTAGGTGGATGGTTCAGTACAGTGTCCTGTTGAATGTAGTGACAAACCTTCAGGTTTCATACAAAAACAAAATGGAATTTCTTTATCAGATAAACAGTTGCCAACTGCTCAAGGAAAATCCTACACCATAGAATTGTCAAATAAAGAATGCTCTTGTGAAATTCTGAGTATCTAGCTAGGCAGTACTCATTCCTTTAACTTTTGACTTGAATTTTTATACTTCACCAGGTCTTTACTTATAACAAAATCCATGAAACAAGTATGTGTTTTGTTCAGATATAGACAGTTGCATTGTTGGTTCCAGGATTGCCACATTTCACTACAGGTTATATGCGCAATTGGGGTCGAGACACTTTTATAGCCCTAAGAGGCCTCTTCATCCTCACTGGGAGGTACCAGGAAGCTAGGTAAACTCTCATTCCTGCCATCTCTTCTATTTTAAAATTTAACATAGAAATTACAACACATGGTAGCTTACAGCAAAGTAACATGTCACAAGTGAACATAGCAATATCATCAATGGTCAGCTTAACCTTGCTTCAGCATTTGAAAGCATATGTTCCTTCTTAGACACAGTTGTATTGTGTAGGTGTCATTAGGATATGAGGTTTGTGAGTAATGCATGTGCAAGCTTTCAAGATAAAGAAGTGGATCACCTTGAACAGCAGCCTAATATAAAACTTTGCCTTAGGAATGAAAAGGAGAAATGCTTCACATGTTTTGGATGGTGTATGGTGTTTGAGTGATATCATAATTTGAAGGATGGTCATGATTTGTTGAAAGACAAGCCTTGCAGCCAATAGCCTGCAACATCACAGCATCAAGATGGTGCAAGATGGGTGCAGGAGGTTGGTCACTGTGACTGTTATCAGATGACTGAGATGGATGCAAAGGAACTTTGAACTTTGATAGGCATTTGCCCCACCAATCATGGTAAAGATATAACTATATGTCATAACAATACTAATAACAAAATAATATGATGCCTGCACAAAGATCAGTGGTGAGCTCATGAGAACAGACTGTAAAAATCTGGATTTTCTCACAATCCATCACAGATAATGACACTTCTTCCTTTCTTTAATGATTAATAAAGTTAACAGCAGTCCTCTAATTTAGTCACCATTGCTGCAAAAAGTCATGAAATTCTTGTAGGACCACTTGAAATAAAATACGATGTGTGGAAGTACACAATTTCTTACACCAACTAAATGCAGTCTTCATTAATACAAATATTAAAGGAGCATCTCCAACATGTTTTGGTACAGGTGTACCATCTTCAGGGAGAACAAAATGCCAGTTTTGAAAACCATTTGTTTTTTGAAACTAGTATTAAAAGAACTTTAAAATGCTGTGTGAAGTTTCCTTGATTGGCAGTACATTTGGCACCTGAAGTTTATTTCTGACGTCTGACATCAACAAGGAACACAATAAACAAGGAGGTGCTTGCCAATCTAAGGGGGTAATAATTTACCCCAAGCATCTTGAAAAGTGGGTGCTTCACAATCCTGTGACATTTCAGTCACTGCTTGTGCAGTAGCAGCTCATCCAGCATTGCACTGGATTGCTTGGTCAACCACCACATTCTCCCAGGCTTGCAGTGTATGACTTCAACCTATTTCTGCAGATGATGGATCAGCTGACAAGTGTCACCTTGTGGATTCAGCAGATGTTCAAGTAACTTTGAAGACTGCATTGCAATTAACACCTGTAATGAACACTGAAAGAAATGGCTTTCTGCTGAAAGAGAGTGTTGAAGTGAACTGCATCTAAGGGCAAGCAGTAATATGAAAACATGATTGATTCTTGAAACTTCTATATTTACCCAAATATAAGGCAAGAGTCTTTTCCCAATTAATCATCTGAAAATTCGGAGGTCACCGCATAATCACACACAGAGATCAACATGTTCATTATAAATATTTTCCAGAGAACTGAAGAACTAGTCTTATATTTTCATAAATATGGTAAATTTGTCGTGGGGCAATGGATTTGGACACAAAACGGAGGAAAACATTGAATGGAAGAATTTCACACCGAGATAATAGAGGCTATTTATTAAAACTGAAGACTCAGTGAGGAAAGAATTAAATGCAGGCTGAACTACAATTTACTCAGTTTTCATAAATGAAATGCTGAACCCACATTAAGAACTTCTGAAAAGAAACATAAATCCTGCTATGGAAGTATAACAGAATATAAAGCAGTGAATTAAAGCACTGAATTAAGCCAGTTTTTACTAGTTATTTTACTGCAGATGTACAATATTTAGGCTATGGGAGATTAAATGGCCAACTAAATGAGAACCATTTTTCCTATAGTTAATGTGGGATTTTTAATATGTAATTTTTAGATACCATATCCTGGGATATGCAGCATGCCTGCGACATGGGCTAATCCCAAACTTGTTGGATGGCGGAAATAACTCCCGATTCAACTGTCGTGATGCTGTGTGGTGGTGGTTATACTGTATACAGAGCTATGTTCAAGAGGTCCCTAAAGGAGAATCCATTTTGTTAGACAAAGTTTCTCGTATCTTCCCCACAGATGACTCGCCATCCCTTCCACCTGGTGAAGTGGTAAGATCATTTCAGTATTTTGCTTTTTGTTTTTATATAATGATGCACTAATGAGGTTATTAGTATTACTGTGCATGCATTTCATGAGTTGGAGAACAGGTTACACCTTTTTCATCTATACAAAAAAATTAAAAACTTCACCTGCACACATTATTGAACAGTACAAAAGAAATAGAATAGAACATCTTGCAAAAAATGGTGCCTTTTAGGATCCCTCAGCCAAATAAGGATGTACTTTTAAATGACCAAGTTTGTATTTAAATGTTTATAAAAAACATATTACTTGAAGAGAAAAAGATAAAATTATGAAATAAATGGCATTTTCTGAAACCATGACAAAGATTATGCAGCATCTTTTAAAAATGCAGTAAATTTCCATGTAGTCTAAATATATAACATGAATTTTTAGGGGCACTATTAACATACGTTTGCAGGTTAACTGTACACCTGTAATAAGAAAACACTTTTAATAACCATGACAGGCCAACGAGGCCTAACTGAGAAGGTTGTAATGTCTGACCATGGACTGAGTACTTTCTACTGAAGCCGGATTGTTCTACATGAAACTTTCACAGTGTAACACACGTTTATTTCACTTTGCTTTTATATATATCACTAGTCACCTAAACAAGAAGTTTCATGTGTATGGTTAGCTGCAAAGCCTGTATCCAAAAGATGTCTCATTATGGACTAGAGAGCCAGGACTCACATCCTGACAGGGAATTTGGGATTTCTATCTTCATAACCAAATTCAAAGTTGTTGTGGGGCCAGGGGCTGTTTCCTTGGGGATCAGGCAGCCAGATCCCTAATCTGTCTCCTTGGCATGTTAGTAAGGCCCAAGAGCAATTTAACTTTATATTACTGACTCAGGATAAGATCTAGTGCAGGCTGTTATGAACACAAAAGGTAGAGAATTTCTTGACATCCTAAGCAACTATTAAGTTCTCAAAAGAACTTTGCTGCATATTGTTAGTTGCCATAATTGCACTGTTACTTCAAGCATCTTTTATTATAAGCTAATTTAATAATGAAATGAAACCACTCTTTCAGGATCAGCCACTGTATGATGTTATACAAGAAGCCTTGAATGTCCATTTCCAAGGTCTTCATTTTCGTGAGCGGAATGCTGGTCATAATATTGATGCTCACATGACTGATAAAGGTTTCAACAATGAAATCGGAGTTGATCTAGAAACTGGTAAGAATTCAGCATGAAATAAAAAGATATAACCTTATACACTGTCTAGGATTAAAACTGAGGAAAACCTATCATCATCATCATCATCATCACCACCACCGTCATGTAGCTATCATGGAGTTGGGCCACTTGTTGACCCATTCCTGTCCAACACATCCAGAAGCTGTTAATTTCTAATCTCATTGAAAATTTATTCTTCAATTTTGTGAAGAGTAACTGTTGTGAAATTTTGATTTTTTACTAGATGTGATTGCTATGCCAAAACATGTCACACTAAAAGAAAATTTTTGATTTGCAAAATTGTATGTCTGCACCAAAGGTTAAGTGATGGATGTAAATCACCTCCTGAAATATGTCTTATCAGTAGGTTAAATGAAGTAAATGTCTGCAGGGGTCAGTAATACATCTTTTTTAAGTTTTAGAACACCTACCCACTGGGGAATTCACTTTTGATAAAATAAGATGTTTACACAGATAGTTCTGTCATACAAGCTTAGCCATTATTTTAACCCTTAACCTGCCAACGATGACTATAGTCACTCAGCCATTTAATGTTATTAAATGTCAACTGAAATTTAATCCGGTAGCCTAAGGGTTAATTTTAATAAATACTTCAGTTCCAAGTGGCAAATTCCTTGTAAAGCAATACAGCTATGTTACACAATTTTTCCTGAAGCTGGTCTCACTTGTACAGTTCCTTAAACCCACAATCCCTTGCACAAGAAAATGCTAGCTTTTTCATAACTATAAGTGTAACCATTTAGGGCATGAAAAAATCACCCATGAGAACCTCATTGTTGGGAAGGCTACACTTGTTTTGCTTTTGCCAGAATGATTACAGTTGTAAACACTGCAAGAGATGAAATCAAAAAGTTGAGGAGTGAAGATATAATGATAATATGGGGAGGGGCAAATGATATAATTAAGAATAATACTTAAGTAGCTTTAAAGCGTGTGTGTAATTTTGTTGAAAAAAAAAGGTAAATATTGTGCTAATGAAATCCCCTAACAAACATGATCTTATGATTTTATATCCTCAACCTGTGGAAATAATAAAGTGTTAAATTTTAACAGGCAAGTTGAAAAGAAAATGAAAATCTATACTAATGTAAAAATGTTAGAAACAGACTTAGACAGAAAATACTTTACTAAGCATGGTCAGCATTTGAACTTATCAGGTAAAGAACTAATCCCCATGAAATTAATCACAGTTACCAAGGAATATTTATACTAAGAAACACCTATCCCCTATTTGCCTGCAATGGAAATATTCTATCTTTGAAGGACTCAAATCTAGATTATCAAAAACAGAAGTAAGGGAGTTCTGAATCACAATAACTTGAGTGAATTATCCAGGATTTCACACCCTTCTAAACGACATAGGAAAAATGTAGCATTGAGAAACCCAGATTTTTTATGGACATAACTTATAAACATTATCACAAAATAAATCAGATCATTAAAGGTACTATTTATTTCAAAATTTACCATCAAAATATAAGAGGATTAGGAAAGAAAGCCTGTGGACTGCAAATGGCTTAACATTTGCATCCAAACTTCCCACATGTTTTATGCCTGACAGAATATCATTTAAAGTATTCACAATTGAATATTGTTCATATTCATAATTATAATTTAGGAGCCTATTAATGTAGACAGCTACTTGAAAAAGGTGGTGTAGCTATTTTTGTCCGTAATAGTCTACGTGTCTCAAATACTGATATTGTTAAACATTGTGAAGAACAAGGTATAGAAATATGTGCTTTGAAATGTACATTTGGCATCTTAAACATATGTGTATTAACACTTATGTAAATTCTATGTTTAATTCCTTTTTAAATATTTATTTAAGGATCTTCTATTTCAGCTTCCCTCCACAAAAAGTAATAAACTGGAATAATAATGATAATAATAATAATTGGATCACTTTAGGCATCAAAACGTCATGCAGACATAAAAGGGAATTGTACTTAGCATACAGAAATAGTAATAATCTGGATTTAAGAAGCACTACCAGGTATACTGTAAAATTTTGTCTAATGTAATTCAAGAGGCAAAAAGAATATATTATAATAAAAAATGTTTAAAATCAAGCAATAGATGTAAAACCACTTGGGATATCATTAAGGAGTTTATCTAGTAACCAACATTCTAAAGCTGATATGCAAGAGCTAATGACAGACAGTAAACATTTAAAAGATCAACAAGATATAGCAAATGCCTGCAATAACTATTTCTCATCTATAGTTGATAAAATAAGTAAAAATGATATAGATAACAAGATTAATTATGAAAATATGAAAACATCTGTAATTAAATCGCTAAAAACAAAACATTCCCATGCATCTGAGATTTCTACTAAACTATTAAAAATTAGTGCCACTTACATGCGTTCACCATTAACTTATATCTGTAATAGTCTATCTGGTCAGGAATTTTTCCTGATCATTTGAAGTTCTCAATTTTAAAACCTATACACAAGAAAAGAAGTAGAATGAATCCAACAAATTATAGACCTATATCATTATTGGCTTCTTTCTCGAAAGTTTTTGAAATAGCTTTGTATATTAGACTATCTGAACATATTTATAGTAATAAGTTATTAGTGGGAAATCAGTTTGATTTCGGAAAAGGCATAGCATCTGAAGATGCCATTTTTAAACTAACAAATTAAATTTTAAATTTCAAATACCAGGGAATCTACCCAAAAGAAAGAACAGAACATTCACAACATGGTGAAAGTTTGAAATCACGAATCTATTTATGTTTCTTCTCAATTTGACGCAACTTGAAAAACCTCGTTTACACACCTAAGTTGTTTGGAAGGGTGCAATAATTTTCAGAGCAATGTTCTCAAGTGCTGGATAATCCACCAACTTGGAAACCAATGGAGTTACTGAAAAGAAGCCACGTTTATTTGTTAATCTCCATTTTTAAAATGTAATCAACTGAATCTAGACCCATCAGAAGTTCATGACAGTAGGCTGTGAATCAAGTATTACAGGACCTTACAACCTTCTTTTTTGACAAAATGCTCTTCTTCATTACCTTATATATCATATCATACCATTTATGATACACACTGCAGTGCACCTGGAACAAGTGTTGACTGTACATAATTCCATTTATTTAAATTCTCAAATTCAATTTGCTTTTTGGTAATTTGGTACCACCTGCATGCAATATTGATTCTGAGTCCAAGAGTACAAGCGCACTATGGAATTTACATATACCTGCTGTAGAAAGGTGTATACTTCTATGTATGGTGTCAATTTCCTTGTGAAGATTTATAATCTGTAGTGTTTCTCCCCAGAATTTTATCATAACTTCATTTGTTTGTAAGGTTTTGTGTTTGGTGGTAATGTGTGGAACTGTGGGACATGGATGGATAAGATGGGATCAAGTGAGAAAGCTGGTAATCGAGGAAAGCCTGCTACACCAAGGGATGGTAGTGCAATTGAACTTGTAGGACTCAGCAAAGGAACACTGCGATGGTTGGCAAAGCTCCATTCAGAGGGTAGATTCCCACATGGTAGCGTTAGAAGACAGAACAAAGATGGTGAGACTTCATTTTTTGTGGTATGCAATTGAAAGATGACACGTCATGAATCTCTTTAAGAGGAACTTTCAGAACAGCTTAAAATCAGCCCATTCATATGCTGATATAATTACAGATTGCTGAAAAGTGAATTTAAATGTTCATAAATTAAATATTTCCTCTGAAAGTACCATAATGTGAAAGGACAGATGATTGCTGGATACTGTTATATGTCTGGCATAAAAACATTAATTACTTCATGTACACGAAAGACCAACAAATACAGAAGATACTGTCTTAGTTATCTTAGTATTTCCACTGCACAAGGACATTGAATATTTTTAGATACCTCATGGCAAAAGTGTTGTTCAGATACCGCAACTGAAGTACAGTCGCCAGAATTAGTGTCGATAACTTCCCATTCATTATACTGTTACTAGTATATATCCTATTGCAGTTTCAATCAAAGAACTGTTGCAGTTATCAACATCATATTTGATTATACTGCATTTATGTGGGACACTTTAACCACATTATTATTGTCCTATATAAAAGTTCACACTATAATGACTTTATTTTACCTTATAAGACCACTTCAAATGGTCTTTTAGAAAATGTTAATTAAAAATATGTTACAAGAAACTCACTGTAAAGTAAGAGTCCCATGATATAGAGAACAATGAACTACATATGTGTCAAGTTTCGTAAACTGCACAGCTTGTAGCTTAGAAAATTGCTTCTAAAATTCATAACATTATCTTTGCCAAGGTATGATTTGCAACCCCCCTTAAGATTAGACACAGTACGAATAGCAAATGTTCCCTTTACTGGATTCCAATTCACAGGCTCTGTCGTCACATGGACATACAAACAGTGGGAGGACTGCATTGCTGAAAATTTTGAGAAGAAATTTTATGTACCTCTAACACCATCCTCCACTGAACCTCACCCTGATTTGGTCAATCGCCGAGGGATTTACAAAGACACTTGTGGAGCAGGGCAGCCCTGGGCAGACTATCAGCTGCGGTGTAATTTCCCCATAGCCATGGTTGTTGTGAGTATAATTTAATTATCACTGACATCAGTCACAGTGTCCTCCATCTGAGAAGAGTGAACACATTTTTAAAGACGGCAGGAATCATAGGGTGGAGTTTCCATTTTAATTTGGTCATATGAAGGCCTAGTATAGACCATATCACATTCACAGTGGGGGAGGAAGGAGGAAGTGTGCAGAAAGATGCACACTGGATCCAGCTGGTCAAAACACAAGAGCTTCTGTATGTAAGACTGACACCTTACTCCTATGCCACCAAGCCTTCCTCAGAGTTTACATATACAATGTTCAGAATCTAAAATCTCAGAATTCATATCTTACTCACTTGTGGAACAGAATCAGCAGTTACAGTACTGGTCAAGAAAGTTCCTGCACTTGTTTAATGAAAAGGTTCATACCTTTTTCACCAACACCAATGTAAAGACCTCAGTCATGTAATGCTTGTTAATCATGAGGCTAAATGCACACCTTGCTATGATATGTGGAAAAAACTATCACACTGTGTGATTTCAAGCTTCCACCATGGTGTCAATGAGATCTTCACCCTTCTGGGATGTTACACAGCTTTGATTGATAGTTTGTTACTGATAGGTTGTCCTGAATCATTGATAACAAATTACCGATCAAAGCTGCGTAACATCCCAAAAGAGCGAATATGTCAACCATACACTGACTGACTATTCATCATTCCCGGTATTAAAAAATTAATAAAGAAATATATAAATTTAAAAGTTGATTGTTTCAGAAATGAAGATTGGGATAACCTCATTCATGTTGCTGTGACATGCATATAAAACTCTTCACTTGGGGAAAACCTAAACAAGCACCACTGCTGGTTTCAGGGAATACCCATCACTTGGAAAAACCCAAACTAATGACACTCTTACAAAATGGCAAAACACCAACATTTGAATACAGTACCATTGTTAGGATATGAGAAAAACAAAAATTCTTGCGGTTCTGATTTCAGTGGACATTTTGTACATAGGCATAGTATTAATCAAATAAGCACTGACATTGATGGTGTGCCCACAGTTTAACCACTAATGTGAGTCGTATGTGCACATGAATTTCAAATGATTCTAATTAATGGAAAATTTAAATAAAAACTAATTACACATACCCAGTTTTGTTCGTCTGTTGTTGATAATTCAATTTTTTGTTACAGGCACCAGAAATATTTGATCCAGTTCATGCTTGGACAGCACTGAAGAAAGCAGAAGAGTTACTGCTTGGACCACTGGGTATGAAGACTTTGGACCCTGGAGACTGGAGCTATCGTGGAGACTATGACAATTCTAATGACTCAGAAGATGGGAAACTTGCACATGGCTTCAATTACCATCAGGGACCTGTAAGTAACTAAATATGTGTAAACAGCTAGAACAGATTCTCTGATAAGGCAGGACTGCTGAGTTAGTAAGTTGTGGACTTGATATTCAAGGTACAATACCCAGCAAGTCTGACATTTTTATTTTCACAAAAATGACCTCATAAGCTCTGAGGCATGCCACCAAGCTCTTATTCAATGGGAGCTAGGGGATCTTTCAGTAGCATAAATCAGCTTTAGCTTGAAGCTAAATACACACTTCTATCTGATGCCTGAATCTAGAATGCTGGAAGTTTTACCTCTATGCTTCCTCTGTAACTTCTTGTTGTGTGCTTACACAGAAGCAACTTTGTCTTTGTCACTACATTACCTCCAGTCATCTTGCCAGTAATAAGAATCTTGCAGCCTGTAGTAAAGCCACATTTAAACCATTTTCAGAGACCTGTGTTATATCATTTTCTAGAGAAATATATTTCATATTTTCCTTGAATGGTGTTTAAGTACCATAATGTGAGAGCCATTTCTAGAGATTACATAACCCTGAATTCTGTACCATATCAAAAATTTATAACCACAAGAATTTAACAGATATGACAGATGAAAAGTCACGTCAGAAGTACATGACAGGACACCTGAATTAAATTTCCATACCTTTACCTTTACATCTAATAAACTAAGACCACACTGAAACAGAACCTTCTAAACAGTTCAGAATACTGACATATCTAAATTTTAGAAATTGGCACTTAAATTAATTTCCTTCCTTTCAAGGAATGGTTGTGGCCAGTTGGTTTCTTTCTGCGGGCAAGGCTGCACTTTGCTCGTGAGGTGGGTGGAGAAGCAGAACTGAGACGCACAGCTGCCAACACACGTGCTTTTCTTGCTCGTCACTTTGTGGAGTTACAGAGCTCACCATGGAGGGGTTTACCAGAGTTGACCAATAGAGATGGAGCCTACTGCAGGGACAGTTGTCGTACTCAAGCTTGGAGCATGGGCTGTCTTTTGGAGGTAAGTTACCCAGTTGTATTTTCATATGTGTCTTCTCACATTCCACATTCTGAATCATATCAGTCTTTGTAGTCTGCATTAATCTTTTAAAGAAAGAAAGCCGACTTAACACTTTCGCTGCCGGCTATTTAAATACCCACCGTCGCTAAAATGCCGGCCATTTGAAGGGTTCACAGCCCCTTCTTTCAAGATTTCATTAAAA
>JGI20166J26741_11888917_pt1 | contig 20060 bp, 21 predicted proteins | sample TergutCu122P5_FD_26741 | JGI IMG/M metagenome (IMG submission 26741)
AAAAAAAAAAAAAAAAAAAACATTACGTATACAGATCGACACATAGTCCCAAATGAACAGTCCAACTAGCACGACACACCCGCTTTCGTCAAGCCAATAAGAAGATATTTTCCACCCCACCACCGCAGTCACCAACCCAACCCTCTACAGCACAGAGAGCGGCTCTTCCTACCCAACAGCGACGAGTCATGCACACGTTGTAATTCGATACCTGTACCCACTCCCCTTCCCTCACGCCCCTGACCACTAATATACACACCTACGTCCTACCGCTCCCACTATTCCTTTCTATGGTTCTATATTTTGTGTTCTACTATGGTACTATACTGTATGTTTTATGTTCCACTTAACCTAAATAGTCCCATGCACACATATTCTGTATTGTTTACTGTTTTTTGTAATTTGCCTCTGTTATTGCAAGCGTTGGGGATCTAAAAGACGAGGGCCTGAAGATGATTCAGTAGAATCGAAACATGTAGCACTAATATCACATTATATGTTTAACATTACTACTGTTGTGTTTGACTGACCTTCACCTCCTTATATAATTCTGAGAGTTCGCTCGTGTAATATCATTGTTCTGAATGTGCATGCAACAAGTGAGGAGAAAAGTGATGATTCAAAAGTCAGTTTTTATGAGGAATTTGAGCAGGTGTTTTTTTATCGTTTTCCTAAGTACCATGTGAAATATCTTTTAGGAGATATTAATGCAAAAGTACGGAGAGAGGATATTTTCAAACCGTAATTGGAAATGAGAGTATTCGTCAGGGTATTAATAATAATGATTTTAAAATATTAAACTTTGCCACATCAAAATATCTAGTTGTTAAGAGCACGGATTTCCGACACCGAAACTTTCATAAGTACACTTGGACCTGGAATATTCACAACCAGGTTGATCACAGATTGATAGATAGGAGATGACAATCGAGTATACTGGGTACACGAAGTTGCAGGTGAGCTGACTGTGATACGGATCACTATCTGGTGGTTGCAAAAGTTAGGGAAAACTTCGCAGCAAGGAAACAAGCAACAGAAAAGTTTAATTGGGAAAGATCTAATCTGAGGAAGCTCAGTGAGATGGAGATTAGGAAAAAGTATCGGATTGAGATAAAATCGAGAAGACTGAGATGGACGGGTCATGTAAAGCTTATGGGGGAGGGGAGAGGCGAGTACATATTTTGGTGGGGAAACCTGAGGAAAAGAGACCCAGGCGTGGATGGGAGGATAAGATTAAGATAGATCTTCAGGAAGAGGTTTCTGGGGAATGGACTGGATCGAGCTGGCTCGGGATAGGGACAGCTGGCCGATTCTTGTGAATGCAGTAATGAACCTTCGCGTTCCATATAATGCGGAGAATTTCTTGACTAGCTGCAAACCGTTTAACTTCTCAAGAAGGACTCTGTTCCATGGAGTAAGTAAGTAGTATAAAAATAAGTCGATCAGTATATATATATATATATACATGGACACTTGGATGTTTTATTTGAAAAATAAAACAATTGTCAACCTGGTTACCTACCTCTATTTTCTATGGATGTGTGTTCTATAGAGACTCATCTGTAACAATGGTCGAAAGTAAGGAGTGGAGTGTGCATGTGTGACGTAGAAGTAGATCGTGTTTTTTCATAAACTGTCATGTTATTATGTTGGAATAGTTGAATGAAATAACTTTCTACTACATTCATACGAATGCCGATTTGCCCCGATTGTAATAGTGTCGTGGTAGTGTCAGTGGGTCCGTATTAATGTGCATTGTGAAGAATGTTTTTGGCGTAGGCATAGATTTATTAGTTTCAGCTGGTCGTTTTGTTTGGAAGCTTGTCGTTCACATATAATGATGTTGTTTGTGGCGTTTGAATATCTGGTTATCCGGTATTTCACTACTGTTTCACTCCTGAAATTGCCAAATATTTGTGACATGCTCTAAGTCTATAATTTCTCCTCTTGTTACAAGTTGAAGTACTGTTCTTTGTGTCAATGTGCACATGTGTGATATTTCATTACAGTAGGAGGAAGGATTTTTTGTATAGATATTTGTTATGTTACAAATTTAAAGTCATTTATGTTAAATGTATTTTTCATAATTGAATTAAAAGAACTGAATATTGTATTATTATAACATTAGTTTTACTGCTTTTCTAAATGAAGAATTATTGTCACTGATCTATCCCCTTTGTCTTGGTAAAATCTATTTAATTAAATCTCCTTCAAGTACTCAGATCTGAAACCAAACATTACCAACGATAATCGGTGTGTCAGTACTTGATTCAAATCAGAGTTCTTACATGACTGTTCAAAATTTTTTAAGAAACTGGCGGTATAGTCAAGCCTTATGTAGTCCAACTACAGTACGAAGCATAGTAATATGTAACTTGTAATTTAAGCAGGCTGTATGTATTTAAAGTATTCAGATATGTCAGAATTTTTTTTTTCCTTTTGGAAACCAGGTACAATTACATTTTAGTCTTTTAGTATTATTGACTAAATTTATTACGTCACAAGTATATCACAACTTATGAGTTACAATTCCTTCAGAATTTGGTACGTTTTACAAGTGATAAATGTCTACAAACTCATCTAGCATTACTCCCTTAAATAAATGCGTTCTTCAAATTTATGGTGTTATGCTTGGAGTCTTATATATCGTATATAGAAGTAGTCTACAAATCTCAAATAACATTATGGATAGAATTACATTTTTAACACAGGCTTTTATGTTATAAATATGCTAAAATTATATGTTTTTGTGGAATGAAAGCAGAGAATTTCATAATGCAATGTTTTAGTTTTGTTATGATAATCCGCTAATATCTAAGACGTGACTGTAACATTATACTATGAGTTTGTGTGGCGTAATGTGTTATATATGCTCTATTCAAAAAACTATGAGAAATTGGAGTCACAGGCTTCGCCGTGTTAATAAATTTGCTTCTGTTGTCTTCGTCATTGCACCTGTTTCGTTTCAATATTCTTGTCTTTCACTTGAAGCAGAAACATGAAGAAGGACAGCGTTTCTTGCATTATCTGCAACAGACAAATACTGCGTTAGTGACGTGCAGATGTATAGTGTAAGAAATCAATAGACTACTGTGACTGAATTTAAAAGTCTTCAATCCTGATTGTTCAGTGAAGATCTCCAAAGTATGTCGTAATTTGTGAACCTTCGGGGTCGGTAAATGTTTAACTGATCCGTGTAATTGTGGCTGTCCTTTACACATATTTATACCGGATATTATTGAAATTCGATTGTGCACAATTTCTCATAATACACTAATAACACTGTCGTCATCAAGTAAGGAAAGTTCTGTTTATTGTGCTGTCAAATCCGTCCTGTGTTTGTGTGTGGTGTCCCATGGTATTTGTAAATTGACGAAAAATCGTGAAACTGGATACTGATATTATATGATCTTGCGTATTAACTGTGGTTTGTTTTATTTAGTTCCTTGAGTTTTCATAATTTTGTGTTCATTATATTTCACTAAATAAATGCCGTAAATAAAATATGCTTGAAACTTACGTACGTTGTTGATGTAAGCACGGTCTGAACTTGATGTAGTTGTTTATAATTTACGTGTATTTCGTCAGATTAACGTAATGGATTTAATGTGTTTATTTCCTAATTCTCGTTAAGTAAGGTTATGTTCGGCAGACGGGTCTTCACCACCCTTAAACATATCACCTTCCCTCCATTATGTAGAGGTGTTTGTAGATTCTACTTAAGGAACTTTAGGATTGGGAAGTCTTGAATTTCTTTAGTAATAAGTTAGTTGTAATTTTGGAGATGCCATTGCTTGATAAAAATGATTTTTCTTCAAACAATGGTTAGAGTAATTTTAGAAGGCGATAACATCCGGACAAACGGTGGCGCATTTGCTGAGGCTGTGCCATACAATCTTGAAAGTCGCGGGTTTGATTCCCGATTGTTTCATTGGGTTTTCTCATTGACATAATTCTTCCTACCGCACTATGGCACTGCGATCGATACAGTCTCTAACAAAATTGATTACCTACAATATTTTCGTAGGTGGATGAGAGAGGCGAGGGTAAGGGTGGCCTTTGCTTAGGGCTGAAAAACCTACTATTTTGTTATGCCGAGATTCATGAAATCTGAAAAATTAAGCTCCCAGAATTCTATATGCCCAATAGGTCGGAAAAGGGATTGAATTTGTTTTCCCGATAAGTATATTATCCGCTTTAATCAAGAGATATATTTATGCTACAGGGAAACAATAATTTTGTTCACGTGGCACACAACTGAAAAAATATTATGCTGCTTGCATTTGTAAATAAAACATTCAAGTTTTGAGGGAGACCACAGAAACTAATCTGTAGTCTGTTTAAAGAAGTCACGTAGGTAACCCATGAACCTGCTACTCCAAGTGCAACTGTTGAACAGCAGGCGTGATAGAAAAGATGCGACTCAAAAAAAGTTTGTGTGCTCGAATTGCATTCAACGAAATTTGTGACCACTCTGCAATTTGTGTATTTCGGTGAAACTTCCATAAATATTCTTCATGTCGCCAAGAACCAAATTTCTGAGTTACGTATTAATGAGCAATCTGTTGCATGTGCAACTTGAAATTGCTTGTCGTAGCCAGCAATAGCAAACCGCTGGATTAATCTTGCAGGCGCAGCATTTTGACACAACCGTCAGGTGAGCACTTCGCACTATGACAAATGCATTATAGTATGGAAGGACTGTATTGTAAACCTGAAAATTCATCTGGCGTTGTTCTTGAAAATTTCATGTATTGTACGAGTTGTGAAAGACCTTATTCGTGCAGGGAGGTCTGTATCGGTTTAATGTTTGATTCTCTCAAAAAAGGCTCTGTGACACTAGAGCGTTAGATATGATTATTCATTTACTTATCTCTTGATGTACTGCAAATCGTTGTGTTCTGAACGGATAGTGATAGGCAGATTGATGACAATGGATGGTAGACAATGCTACAAGAAGTTACTCTAAGATGGCAAAAGATTCATCGGTAGGAATTATGAGGTTGACAAAACGTGTTAATGATGTATTCAGCCGGCTTAATCATATCAGAAAGGGTGTAGTTGGAATGCGCCTGTGCATATTTTTTAATTTTGTTCTACAATAAAGTCAATAGGAAATTCCCTTCCCCGGTGTTCTCTGGCCAAACCCGTAGAGTAACCTGAGCGAAAGCTGAGAGTTCAGCTGGCGTATTGAACATAATTTGCTTAGGAGACTTCATTACATAGAAAGGGTATTGGCAGTTTTTAGGCATTTTTCTTGGTGTCTGCTTTTAGCATAAATAACATCTAAACCATGACAAATTATCTCATGCCTGTCGGTTACGTTAAGTGCCAGTCGTCGTCGGATAGCTGCAGTTATACTGTATCGTCGGATAGCTGCAGTTATACTGTATCGTCGGATAGCTGCAGTTATACTGTATGGTCTGATAGCTGCAGTTATACTGTATCGTCTGATAGCTGCAGTTATACTGTATCGTCTGATAGCTGCAGTTATACTGTATCGTCGGATAGCTGCAGTTATACTGTATCGTCGGATAGCTGCAGTTATGCTGTATCGTCGGATAGCTGCAGTTATACTGTATCGTCGAGATAATTTCATTTCTTCTATATAAAGAATTATATAAAATCCTAACATTCTTTGCTTATTCTCTTACTTGATCACAATATTAGATAACGTACATTCGTCATGGTCACATTTGATACCGGGACGAACTTTCCCGCTGTCAGTTGGAACTCCTTGTTAGCTGCAGCAATGATGAACATCAGACATCTCTGAAATGGGATAGGAGTTCCCACCCAGTCGCACCCGAAAGCCGCGTCTCTCACACTCTCCGCCTGTAATATTTAAATTTCTGTGTCATTTTTCGCTACATGTGGGAATTTTTCATCTGATCTATGATATTTTCAAAGTATGTTGTTCTTTGAATAGAGCATTCATGAACGCGTATAAGATTAGAAATATACGTATCTATTCCATTACCAATAACAAACAACACGCTATTTCTAATCGTTTTCCTGCCGAACAATTGCAACTCGGAAAGAGCCATCGTCAGGCCATTAGAAATAAATACGGAATTATTTACGTACTTACTTATTTACATACTTACTTACATACTTACTTACTTACTTACTTACTTTATGGAAAAGAGTCCTTCTCGAGAAACTATCCTTTTTCAGTTAGTCAAGATATTCCCCAATTTTATGGCACTCGAAATTTTATTACATCCTTTGCAAGAGCCCCCCATCCGTTCCTAACCCTAAGCCAGATCAATCCAGTCTATGGCCCCTCTCGGAAACATTCTGATTATCCCACTTAATACTACCGCCCAATCTACGCCTGTGTCTTCCATGTGGTTCCTTTCCATTACGTCTCCCCACTAAAACCACATATGCACTTCTGTTTTCCCATCATTACCTGCTACACGCCTCGCCTTCACGTTATTCCCAATTGGAATATCCGAATAGTATTTGGTGAGGAGCACAGATCACGAAGCTTCTCATTATGTAGCGTTCTCCACACACTTGTTACCTCGTCCCTCTTAGGCCCTTATATTCTTCTGAAAACCCTTTTCTCAAAACCCATAAGTTAAGTTCCTTCCTCAATGTGAGCGTCCAAGACTGACACTCATACAAAACATCAAACAAAATTATAGTTCTGTGTTTGTTAATCGTTGTATTGTTTGGTAGCAAAGTGGACGACAGAACATTCTGCACCAAATGAGTTCGAGGTTTTCGTCTTGAATAGAATTCCCATTCTTTAAGTTTGTTCCAAAATATTTAAAATCTTCCCCTTTTCGAACGAGGTATTATGAAACTTTATATTATGTCTTCGTCTTCCATTCTGATATAGTGACATGACCATGCACTTACCTTTATCAGCATTTACTTCTACTAGAGTCTCTTTAATGCCAATTACTAAAGCTTCAGTGTTTTTCTTTATATTATGTATTTTTCGCCCAATATATTAACATCGTCTGCAAAAACCGGAAGCAGATGTGAACCATTTAATTTCTAGTCATTCCGATTTACCTGAACCCTCCTGATTTCATACTGGAAAACAAAGTTTAAACAATTGTTATCAATTATCTCAATGTTTAAAATCAATCTTAATAGGAAAAATGATGTCTGGCATACGTTTGTCTACTCGGACACTATTATAGCTTCCATTCATAGCATTCTTATTATCCTTAAAAATTTCATGGTAATACTAAACTCAAGAATATTGTACAAGATCTCCCTTCTAACTGAATTATATGCGTTTTTGAAGGTATAAAATCCTGTGTATTGCTTAATTTTATTACCATTTTTTTCCTAGTATTTGTTGAATGCACGATTCATGATCAGTATTTGCCTATTTTTATCCATATACACACTAATTATCCTCAGCAGCTTCTTCTGCGTGTGGAGTTTAACTTGACAGCGGAATGTTGTAAAAATTTTGTAATGTAGTTCAAGAAAATGTTATGGTTCTATAATTACTGCACTCTATTTTATCACCTTTCTTCTAAATCTTCAACTTCTTCCACCCCTCAGACAATTCACAAAAAAAAACGGGAAATATGAATTCTGTATACCTTTAGGACGGATATCTCCCACTTTACGTTGAATGATACATTGCAAATTTATATCAAACATGTAAAATTTATTCGTACATGAAGCCTGGCAAAATATTAGAAACTGTGTAAATTTGTAATAACTATTAACCACCTTTACTTGGTACTTTTTTTTAATATTTGCCTCACACTTCTACACTACGTAATAGTTTGCTTAGGTTGCATGTATAAATAATCTTTACATTATATATATAAATATTGACTATATGTATTTTAATGACAAGTGGGAGATCTCCATTCCACTTATTTACCGTGTTTCCTGCTTGCTTGTTTAGTGTCCTTACGTTGCAACGTAAGGACACTAAGAATGTAATTTCGAGCCAAAGCTTTGGCTCGAAATTACATTCGAAAATAGTCGCCAGAAAAACGTTTACATGTAGCTTATTGTGTATGAGTGATAATTGAATAAACATATATTTGTGATATTACTGTTTTTCTTGTACCATTTTATCCACTATTTCTTTACTTGGGGTTATTGAACTACGTTCATTCTGTGCGTAAATGTCCACCAATGTATTTACCTAATCATTTTATTATATACTAGCTGTTAGGCCAAACTAGCCAAGCTTAAAGGTCCGCTTCCAGGAACATATTCGATACATCAGGAACAATAACCCAAAATCAGCATATGCCCAACATATGCTACACAACCGACATGAATATGGACCCATAGACCATTTAATGACCATAATCTAGCCTCCCAAAAACAAGACCATGCTAACCCCCTATGAACAATAATCCATTCAAACCCTCCACCAAGAAGGTCAACTCATTCCCGAGCAATCCCCTTGCGAAAATAAACCTTCTCCAGCTTGCCATTGACTCCTCCTACACACTACTTGAAGAAACCAGTCAAGCAAATTTCTTCATGCCATACATGTAGAGTCACGTTGCCGCTCTCCGAACCCCTTCCTACCACAACAACAGGCACGTACCTTCTAATACGCTTAACTTACATAATACAGCATACCTATTAATCACCGCATTCCCCAACAAAGTAACACTCTAACTCTACGCACAAGGATTTCACCACATACATTAGAATACAAACACACAAAAAAAATACACCTAAATATAAAAATACACACCCACCAATCATGGTAGCTTTAATTATTACTACATATCACATAAGAACTACATCCATCTTTGCAGGACACTGCCATATGCTGTAAAAGTCTCAGTCTTAAGCTCCTGAAGATGGTCAAAAGAGTGTCCGAAACATGTTGAGCTGATCTTGTAGATCAGTAAACTGTTATTGTTGCATCTAGTTGCTCTTTCTGTATTACTCTACCTACGTTGATGATGCACGGTCACACACAAATCAAGTTTATATTTTCGTTGCTGACGACGCATTCGTTTTTGTTGAAGTTTGTTAGTTTTGTAGTATGAAGTTGCTGCTAATGGATAAAGTGTATATTATTTTTCTTTCACTCACTAAATGGTATTATTTGCTTCAGGGTGTTACATCTTTTGTTGTCAAAGTACGGATTAGAAATTTCAGAAGTGTAAATTACCGAAAAATTTTGAATTTCACTGAACTTTGTTTAACATGATTTATGGCATCCTTATTTGTAAACACAGCGGAGTACACAAAGAGGCTTATGATACGTCAGACATTTATGAACCATCCTTCCATTTAACGTCCCCTTTTGTGTTGTGCAGACAAAGTGTGCTGTTGCTGTGGAATGTGTCGGTTTGGAAAACTAACATCCGGTTATCTCAGGAAGATTCGTGCTGACGCAAGACTACCTCCTTTGTGTGACTTTTCTTTTACGTCTGACGTTTTTGTGACATAAGAATAAAAACTTGAATTTTTAGGCTGGCACCTCTATCAGAATTTGATCCAACGAGTAGGGAATTCTTATGGATTAAAATCATCATTACATTTATTCGAATTAAACAAAGAAGTGTTAAAAGTGTTTCTATTGTTATAATTAGTTGAAACAAAATTAGAATTATGAATTCCATTTCTTGTCCAAGAGTTTAAATTCTTTCGAAATGGAATTTTTTTTAACGTTAGAAATGGGGAGTGATATTCTTTTACTTTCCGTGACGAACTGTTGGGTAATCATAAATTGTTTCAAACGAAGTTTTTATTTTTGGCCAAAATTGTAAAACCTCTTCAAAAATGAAAGCTTGTTTGGACAGGAAATTGAAAGGAATTTGAATATTCTGGAAGAATAACACCAAGGCTATCGGGAAATATTTAAATTCTATTTTCGTTTTGTGCCAAATAAAATCGGCTATAGACAAACAATGACTACGCAGAGTGTGGTACAGTTCCTTAATTTGTTGTAGGTTTCATCCGCATAATATTCCTTCTTTTTAAACCAAATCAACAAAAAAAATAACAATTCTTTTTGTCTTACGTATTGTGTCAACTGAGTTCCAAGCCAGCAGATCAGAAGCACGTCACTAGAGAATAATAAATAAATCACCACACCTTGAGCCACATCTGCAAAATCTCCCCATTTCTGTAAAAAAGATTTTATTGTATAATTTGCACAAGAAAGAAAAAGAGTGTCTTATCTAACTTATTGACAACGTAAGCTATTAACATAATAAGATTTGGAAATTTATTTTGAGTGGGTTTTTTTTTTACCTGTCGTTTTGCTAGCGGTTGTATTTTCGCTCGCGAAATCCAGCATATCCTAGTAGCCGGAAGATTTGAAGCTGCCTTAACACTAGTTTCTGCGCACAAGTACTTTATCGTCAAAACGTGGTACAAATTGACTGTTCTTTCCTTAAATCAAAAATACTTTCGAAGTGACGTTCTACTTGCTGGCAAAGTTCTCTATTTAAAAAGCATGGCGATATACTCGACGAAGCCTTTCTCTTTGAATGTTCGAATTGACTCTCGGATTCTTGACATTAGCTATGTCCTCAAGGGTACAACACAAGGGAAAATGGCACTTCTTCAAATGCGGGTAAAGCTGAGGTCAGCGGTTGTTGTGCCTTGCCAAACAGTAGTGTTGCACCTATAGATTGATCGTGTGAGCTGTAATGTTTTCGTGCATGATATTAGGTTTTTTATGTGCCAAATATCTGAAAATGTGTCTAATATCAAATTTACACATCGCTTGATATTTAAGCATTATATAAGAAAGGGTGGCACGATCGTTCTTTTACACGTAACTTCCAAAGTAACTCCAACCTGAATTTTATTAAACGTTTACATGTGGCTGATGTGGATTTTTGTGAACTCCACTTTGCATTCCTCTGAGTGTTGCTATATCCGCCTAAAAGCTGTCTTGCTTCGTCACTAGAAAAATATTTCTTGTTGTATTTAGCGCTGCTTCCGTTAACTGTTCAAACTTGTATCTAATTTTATAGATATGATTGACAGGTAGAGAAAAACCGGTAAAGCCACTCGTTACGAGCTAGTTGAACATTTGTTGGGGTCGACATTTTCTTTTCCCGTGCATCCCGGTACTGGAGGTCACCCAGCCTTCTGTAAAATGTGTACCACGTCCCTTTCCTAGGCAGAAGTCCGCCCGGGTGTGGCGTTGTACCTTCTAGCACCGTTTACGTTCAGTTCTATACCTGTACTGCCGCAATATTACCTGCAGAGGCGTATTACGATGTGACTTCTAACTTTAAATTAATTGATTCCTTAATGAATATTCCTAACTGAAGAATCGTTTGAAGTGCCAGGTTTGTGGTGCAGATGTCTCTATTGTCACATTTTCAAAGTACTCATAACGTCATTTCCACACTTTAATGATTTTCCTCTGGTTTGTGGATTCTGTGTTATTAACGTATTATTCAGGGGAAGTATGATAAGTATAAACGTAATATGGATCGCGGTAACGAAACCACTTTACTGTGGAAAAGCAATAAGAATTTCATATCCGGAGTGGGTTATAAGTAACTTTAATTAGCATTTACGCAAACGCATGAGCCGCATAATGTTCTTATCTATAGCCGGTGTGCCAGTGCCATATTTTCCGCATTATGTCATAAAGAGTACGATTTCAGAAAAAAAATTAAAACAAAATGTGTTTTTTGAATTCTCAACAATTTTGACTGAAACATTTCGTATTATAAGTAGAATTGAGGGAGATATTATGAAGGAACATAAGTCTTCATGTCAGTTACCCGTTATTCATGTTAGATTTTAGTGTATGTTAAATTTTCTCAACATAATTTCGAAAAATATTGAAGTATCAAATTTGATGAAATCTGTTGTTTTTGTGAAAGTAAATATTCAAATGTAAAATTTCACGAAAATTTTTTAGTGGGTGCAGAGTTGCTGCATGGCTTGGACGGAAGGTCAGAGTGGGCATAAAAATATTACCTTTCTGAACGTAACATATTATTTATTCATAAAATATTAATCTCCTCTACACTTTTCGAGCCTCAAATGCTCATCTTCAGGAGGATACAGTTGTGTATATGCAGCGTATGGTACTGTCACTCTGTAATATAGACTCGAAATATGTAGAGGAAAATAGTATTTTATGAATAAATAATAATCAGTGCATCAAGTTGGTAATTAATATACACGTATAGATAATTTATGATGCACAGTCAGAAAAACATCAAGGATCTAAATATTTATCACAAAATTTCCTCACTTTCCAACATGTTCGCCACACCAGATGAATTGTAATCAGTCAAAAACCAATAACAGACCTCTCTTTTGTTGTGCATTAAGACCCTACTTCATTTCGCAAGTACGCTGTCCGTAACCGTGCCACCATTGGACAGTGCCAGGCTGACACATTTCTGTCCCTCATGTGGCCTTTTATTCTGCAACTCTATTCATCAATCGTCGTAAACCATCAATGTCAGGAGTAGTGAGTCTGTGAGAAAATGTTATTTTACGCTAACTGAATTAAGAATGTTGGTGGCGGTGTACCCAGTTCGAAATACCACACCAGATTGTTCAGATAAATTTTATAATATAATTTTGGAATCCTTTCCAAGAAAGGCCGAATGTTATCTAAATTTTCTACTGCCAGCACCTCCCGTCTTCTCCTCTACTTTATGTCAATCTCTAACTCCTTGCTATTAAATTAATTTTCAAGTCTCTGATTCATGGAATTTCTGTGTACCTAATTATCGTGTATATTTCGGTGACCTTTACAGCCTTGTTTACTGTAGTACGAATATAGGGCTTGAGATTCAGTTGAGAACAGGCGACGAAAATTGAAATGACTACACACACACACACACACACACACACACACACACACACACACGCACACACAAACACACACATACACAAAAACAAACACATTTGCAAGAGTTCACATGTTTATTTACGTGAGTGCGTGATTCGTATTTTTTTGAATGTTAAACGTTAAATACACACAGTTTTGAGTTCTGAAGAGCAAGGGGTTTTCTGTTTCACCAATCTGTTATTTCATTATTGTGTAACTTTATATTTGTCACCATAAACATGAGACAGTGATAAGCATTAACAGCGTTATTGTCAATATGAAAACAATTAAAATAATTTTAATTAAGGGAAAATAAGGTATGAATTGCCTATATATTTTGAATTTTCAGTGTTCGCCTGTATAGGGGATAAAATTATGAAAGGCCTGTTTATGTTGAATGTACAATGTCTACCTGTAGAGGGGATAAAAGTATTTCTTCTAACTGGTGAAATTTAGAAACGGCTCGACAGCGCATGTGCGGAAGTGACGTGACTAGTTATCAACAGGTCCGTGCAGACAGCACAATTTTTGCTGGTCAACTTTTTTGTATATTGTTGATATTCATTACAGTCCTGAGCGAATTAGTCTTCAGAAATGACGCGGAGTGCTTTTCCCTGAGCCTTATAGGCGAATTTGTCAACCAAGAAGAATATCTTTTTAATCCCATTTGTTTGTTGGTTAGTTATTATGTTGTCTGGTCTTCAGTTTTTCTTACTTAATAATTTGTTTCCTGTAACTCACTAACAATTGCTAGCAAAAAGCATCTGAATAATAATAAGTTCTCCTGCCTGTATTTTAAATTGTGACTTGATGCAGAATAATTTAATTTGCTCTCACACTTTTCTGTATTGTGCGCTTTCTTATAACGTATTTGCAAATTAATGATATGAATAATAGTTACATTTCGGTAGCAAATAAAACTGTCATATACCGGTATATAAAGCAAACAATCACATGCCGATGCGAAAAGGAAGATTATAGTGACAGTAGTGTTGTGGCGAATTTGTGTAAACAGAAATTCCAACAGGTTGTTAGCTTGAAGGGGCTAGCATTCAATTGTATCATTCAAGTTAATTGTAAAAATATTAGGGAAAAATTTTATTTATTACAATTGTGAAAAAAACATGAATATTTTATCAACGTAAAATTTTGTTTTTGTTTGCGGTATGTTGAAACTGTCAATAACAAATATATGAGACATAATGCGATAGTGTTATATGTCTGTCACTGACCGGCATACCTGGGAAACAGACGTTGTTGTCGCGTCTGAACAAATGATGCAACATTTCTATAAGTGAAACGTGAAATTGAGGTGTTACATGTTTAGGCCTTTGGGTCTGACTGCAGTAAGGGAACACTTAAATTGCCATGTGAAAATGGGGACCGGATTTTGTAAGTCGTTTCGCACACCGACGTAAGATTTATTGTTAATTGGAATTGGTATTGGTATTTCATGACACTAAAATGTATATTCTTTTTCGTTTTATATATATATATATATATATATATATATATATACATACGAGGGAAAGTCAGTAAGTAAGTTACAAATCGTGATTGAAAAGAAATGAATGCGGATAATAACATACAAACAGCATTTATTTTTCTACACAATCTCCAAACAAATTTAAACCCTTGTCCCACCATTTCACAAGTCCCTGAAAATCTGCGGCGTAAAATTCTTGTGGTGCTGTCTGAACCACGCGCACACTGCTCTTTGAACCGCGTCATCGTCAAGAAAGCGTCCCCCCCCTTCCCCCAAAGATGGTGTTTTAGAGAACTGCCTGACGTGATAGTTAATTTTCACCGTACATGGGCAGCATTTCTTTGTGGATATCGTTTGCTGCCATATCTTTTGCCCACGAAAACCGCACAACACCACGCTGTTCTGTCGTGGTACACGTATTCAGGGTCGCCGCCATCTTGTAACGGCTACTCCGTCTTTACAGTAATGCGCATACCGATCGTTGCACGTCACAATAAAACTAGATAGTGCTGCCATCTAGAGGTGACATTTTCCCGCACTTAATTTAAAAACGTGGGTCGCAACTTGAATTTGTAACTTACTTATTGCCTTTCATATGTACATGAAGATAGATGATCTATACTGAAAATTGTGCTATGATATTGATTATACCAATCAGGCTACAAAGCGTCACAATTCAACCGGTACTATCTTGTAAAGATAGTGCAAGAAACATTTCTTATACTGTACCGTAACTACAGAGAAAGCAGCGAAGCACATTGTCCCAAGTAAAATCATAAAGTGGCCACACAGACCGATATTCAGTGCATTTTCTATCTGCCGCATGTACCTGTGGATTAGAAGGAAGAGTAAAGTACGCTGGAAATATTGAACACGTTATATTATATGTTGTATTGCATATCTGTCTTTCAATTTTGGATTACAAGATATATGTATTTCATGTATCAGAATTAATGTTTAGAGGAAAACTGTTCATGATGCTTTCTGTTTTACATTTTGAAATAAGTATTGGGGACGATAAAGTAAGAACCTCTGTTCATCAGTCGTTAATGTGTAATGACATTCTCTTGAACTTACTCCGTTATTTCCTGATGGTGTTGAATGCACGAATTTAGCATAGCTATCAGGTCACAGCTTGCAATTGTATGAACTTCATCTTCCTGTCCGTGATGAATCGTAATGTGTTTCGGTGTAATATCCAGTATGGCCACATTCAACTTCTGGAACTGTGTACAGGCCACAGCGATCAGTGTAGTACATAGACATGCGAAACCGCATACTGTACCCATTGACAAAAGTGATGTGAAACACTGTAAAGAATTGAATATTTACAACATTATGTATACTTTAAAATGAAGTCATCAAGTTCTTCTGATGTAAACAGATTCAGCCAACATTATATGTAGAAAGGATAATTTTTATTAGGTTTTTTTTTTGTCATAATTTTTCACCTCTTTTAAGTTTTTTTTTATTTTATGAAATGTAAATAAATAACAAAAAGAAAACCAGATTACATTTTGATTGAATTATTTGAGCAACTTCCTGGTCTGGAAATGTAAACAGTACGGTGGGACCTTGAACAACTATAATTATTCTGAATGTCGTCAGTCCAAGTGAAGTAGGTGGCGAGTTATTAGTATAAACAACGAATGAATGATAGACTTGTGAAATGTTAAAAATTTAGGCTAATTTCGGAAACAGTTTGTCGAAGGGTGACGAATGAACGGTGAACTTGTGAAGTGTAAAAATTTGTACTAACCGCGGAAACGGTTTGTCTGCGAGTGAATTCACGTATGAGATATTACGAACTAAAATGTATAGGGAACACGAAATTTTTTACGTGTACATTAATCTTGTTATAAGAAATGTAAATTTATTTAAACATCTTTTGTTTTATATTATATTTCTCTTTGCCTAATGTATCGAGCGAATGGCCTAACGGCAATAGGTTTTTAATAAAATAGTTAATCTAATCTCTCAGATGCTTGCTACATATTCACAGTTTAATTTCAGAATACAAAGAAACTGTCATACAGCAGGTGTATTATTTCCAGAACAACTTATTTCGCACTGTCCTTACGGCAATTCATTTCTGTCCGAAGTTAGTTGCCTGACTGTTTTTTATCAGTGGTTTATGTAACTTTCGACGTACGGATTGAATTAAACGTAGTAGCGGTGTTATTATTTCGGATAGATTTAGAAACGCACTTTGAGGATTTGGAGATTGCGTTCTGTGTTCTTTGTGGCTGAAACTACTTTAGCCTTAGCTTCGTCTTTATGTAACACATGATCCGTCCCCTTTAAAATTGTTTAGACCCACAGTTCAAGATTATCCTGAAATAATACTACACCATATAAAGTCACGAAAGCCAAGCATTTTGTACTGCACTAGTGCTGTGGAGTTGTATTCAAAAGTGCCGGCCGAAACATCGGATATCTTGAAGCTTTTCACTTTCTGCTTAATTTTCGCAGAGACCTTTCCTACAGAGTATTGCATTTGGTCATTAAGTGTTCATTGGACAATTATTCCATTTCGATTTCATCAGTCAGCCGTCCATTTAGCGCCATATCTTCTGAGAAACTGATAGAATTGAGGAAAATTAAGGAAGACGGAAAGAAAGAAAGGAAAAAAAAAACGAAATAAATGTATTGGTTATGTCAGACTGTTGAAATAAGAATAATATAAGAACGTTCGAATGAGAATCTTGTATAATTTACTGAGCGAAATTGTTACCTGTGAGATGTTAACCAGTTCATAGAACGGTGAAACATTCCAGTCGAAAGGATACCACGCAACTACCATAGTTTCATGATTTTTCACCATGCGTATTGTTGACTGCACGATATGAAAACATAAGGTCGCAATAGTTAGGCGGACGCTATACTTCATAGTCAGCGGGATCAATCCTGCCGCTGTCAAGTGTCCGCTGTCAGCGTCTCTGGTCGGCAGATCTTCCCACGTGAAGCTGTCTGTTAGGTCCATCACACGTTCAATACTGGGTTGTTGGAGTCTGAGGAAAAGAAACCAAACCATAAAACAAGGACATGTAAGTGCTGAAAAATGCCGTAAAACCAGGACGAACGTTTTGATATTTTACTTTGAAAATGAAATTTTTCGCAAAGAAACTTCTGAAATCAACACATTAAATATCCTCTCTCGTTTATGGAACAATAACATGTAAGTGTTAAACTTGTCTGTACTTTGAATGAACAAGATAATTTGTCGCTGTTACCAAATTATAGCATTTGTTTGTTACACGCCTTCCGTTTCGTAACATCAGTGTGTCAGCACATCTGTATGTGAGGTAATTATATGTTATTAGATTTAGTCTACTTTGCAATTTCTTCTCAAACTTATGCCTATATTCTACACTGATGTATTGTTGCAGAACGTCATAGCCGACTTGTTAGGTAAGCATCATGATGTCCGTATATGTTCGGTTTTTACGTCTTACAATCTAACACTTTTTACATAAACTAATTAGCTTTAAAATATGCAGTGGAAATGTGGAATAGACAGCGTTCTGTTCACGTCAACACTTCTGCAAAGTGTTGGGGATAATTTGTTATTAAAATTTTTAATTCTGCATAAGTGACATCCATCGTTGTTACTTACCTGCAGTATGAAAATATCCACATAATATTCGTGATCGGAATCAAAACACTTAATGTCGTCATGACGCGTCCAAAATCGTCCCTGTGTATGTACACATCCACGAACAAGCCTATGTATGTACTGAAACTACAAACAATCACTGTCATCATATACACTGCATAAATAGTCGATACTTTCTTCATCTTCAACGGAATTCCCGCCATTCTGAAGAGAAATATCATCGAACTGAAACGAATTTCCGTCAGTCTTTTAAGTTTATTTTCTTGTCTGTTCATGTGGAAATGATGCACCACAATGAGAAGAAAAACAGAGTTTAAAAAACTGCTCGAAATTTTGGAGAGTTCAGGTTTGTTTAGTGTCTGTCACCTTCTCCCTGCGCGGTATGTCAGTGACTGTCACGACTTACTGAAATACACTGAGTTCCTTATTATTGCGCTATTTTGTAGCGTGACGGATTTATCAATACTTTGTTAAACTGCATTATTAATAAGACACGAAAGTTGGTACTGTAGAATCGTTAATTTTCTTTTGGATAATGGTTGACAACCACGGTACGGCGTACGTTTTTTCCATGATATTTTAAAATTTCGTGGAAAGAATGAACTATACTGCTGGTGCCACTAATTAATTTACGGCGAGGGGAAATTTTACTGAATAAGAAGCGTGTGTTTTATTCTAAATTCATAGTGATTTCGTTCATTGGAAAATGCTGGAAAATTGAAAGAACTCTGCGAAATATTATGGTATCGTAAATTATTCGTTTTTTAAATACATTTTAATCAAACTTGAAACTTATCGACAAGTCGACAGAAGATTCTCAGATATTATACTTAATGAAAATCCATCCAGTCGGATCCGAGTCGTGCCATGTGGACAGACGGACGATTGGGCACACATGACGTAGGTAACAGCCCCTTTAACTCTAATTTGCGAAACCGTCTTAAAAGTAATGTTAATATATTGGGAAGGGAAGTTAATTTTTAATTTTTCTTACGATAAAGACGTACTAACGGCACAATATTTATTCCCATATTGTTGTAACACCAAAATTTCTCCAGCAGTGTGCTAGTTGTGACAACCCGTTAGAACAAACTCTCTGCTTTGCCACTCGGCGCAGAGTCTTCCTATTCGAATTTGGTTTCATTTCTGTTGAAAGATTATTTTTATGTTACTGCCCAAGTCTCAGAGCCTAATTGTGAATTCGAAAATAGCTTATGTAGGAAAGGCCTAAAGAAACACATCGATGAGTCAGATGGACGGGATGCACAGAATATGTGGGACAGATTGGAAGTGATCTGCAGAATGTATTGTATCAGTTCATTTAAATTTGTTTGTTCTGATTTGCGCATAGTGTTAATGGCGTATTTGTGCCGTTTTTGGCAGCTATCGTACAGGTGTTTTGCATGTTTGAGAAGCAGATACGTAATACCACGTATAAAATCACCCTTAAAGTAACCGAAGGAGAAATCTAGGGCGTAGGAACGTATGACCTGTAAACAATACTCTTTTACAATTACTAACGAGAAACTGCAACAGTCGGCCTTCCATGTGCTTCTTGAGGAATGGCAGGTAGGGTGAATATATGTCTGTATGTGACAAGAGAAACACATTGAACATCATGACAAAGCTGGACACTTCTGAGTCCGTGAAGTGCAATTTAGGCACGAGGCTACACTCTTAGGCACATAATTACTACAGGACGTTGGGAAGAAACGCGAGGTTGTGACTAGGGGCTGCATTTTGAAGCCGACGTGTCTTCCTCTGGTTATAGCTACCATGATGAAGTGCAGAAAGGTGGCAACTTCTCCCAAATTCCCCCATCGCACTGCTGTGCAGGTGCGGTTCTGAACGTTGGCATGCTATTACATTACAAGAAGTTTTGCTCTGAGAAGTTAAATAAATAATGGTGTTTGTTGTTCTTAATTCTTTTATTTGCCCTATATAAAATAAAACTTTTTACCTTGTTCATTTTTATTTTGTGTTCGAATATTTAAGTTTCATTGGTTAAAATCTGGCATTGAATTTCGAATTGGAAGCCACATTGTAGATGAACACAGTTGGCTTATTGCGATGTCTGTATAATTGTATGAACAGCGCACTGTAGCAGTTACCGTACATTTACATTTATATTTCCATTCAGTTCACAACCTGTCACTGTACACTGTGTGTAACAGTTCTAC
>JGI20166J26741_11891140_pt1 | contig 20040 bp, 13 predicted proteins | sample TergutCu122P5_FD_26741 | JGI IMG/M metagenome (IMG submission 26741)
CTCCGTAACCGTTCAACTTTGGATATAGGTGTTTCGGGTTATATCGGTATAGTTCAACATAAGGAACACTCTCCCGAAGTTTTGTCCATTCCTCCTGGGAAACCCTATATACATATATATATCGCTTCCTTGAACTCTAAATCTAATTGCCTATACTATATTTTATTGTTTATTATTTATTAACGTTTAATAAAATTCAAACTGTACATTTCAGACACTTTGTATCTTCAAACATTTTAATCTGTAACCTCAAACAGAGTTGTACAATATATTCCCCTCATATTCTTGTAATTAGGCTTTACTATGATTAATCAGCCTATCCTGTTGTCCACGAGAACTAAGTCGTGATACTGTGGCAGGTCAGTTGCTGGAATTATAGGTTTCCATTCCCGCTGGGCCCTGGATATCTGTCTTTTGAGACTTTGTATGTTGTCAGGTAGAGGTCTCTGCGACAGACTGTTCTCTCGTCAGAAGGAGTGCTACCGAGTGTGGTGTGTCACTGAGTGTCATCGGATGCAACACTATCCTACAGTGCGTAGGTAGAAGTAGTCAGAATCAGAAAGAAAGAAAGAAAGATAGCTATTAACGTTTAGCCGAAACACGTAGCCTTACTCTTCATATATATATATATATATATATATATATATAAAATGTGGTGTTAAATGATTAGAACACCATTTAAGTTGCGTGTGTTTTGAAGTCTAGAACTGCTATCTGCATGAAGCACCACACTGTAATTTTCTCTCTGCTGGTGTTTGGTACAAAAAGGAAGTACATGAAGTAGTCGATTATTAAGAATAAACACAGTTACATGTTATCCGTAGACAAGCGTTCTGAAAGAGAACAGTATAGTGCACACCGGCTGTAGAGCCTTGCAGCCCTCCAGCAAGAGGCAGTACCAACTTACTAAAAACTTGTGTTATGCAGCTGACCCACAGTTCATATGATGTTAACACAAGCGCCCACCACACCCTCCTACCCAGTATTCGAATTATAAAAACATACGTAAATACTGGTTCAGGGAAAGCGGCAAAGGGAATAAAATTTATTGCCCAAAATATGAAAGAATATGGACGGTCTTGCAGTGAGTTCCAGGTTCATACGAATATTTACATGTGAAATTTGTGGAAACAAAACAACTAATTTTACCTAATTTGAAGGGCTGAAATTGAAATTGACATTAAATATTGGGACTTGGCTGTGGTAACCAAAGTACGGAAGGGAATTAGCAGGAACAAGTTAACACTCAATGGACTAATACAGCGCTCGGCAACGAGACTGCTACGTCTGTACAGTGTCTACTGTTCATAAGGAAATTAATAACAATAAAAAGTAGGGGGTAGAGTACCAAAATACACCATCGTTATATGCCCAGTGCCCCTTTGTGAAGGTCAGCCTATTTCAGAACCCCCTGACAGAATTATCCCAGACTGTGACGAGCAAGAAGAGAATACAGCTGAAGAAACACACAGCCTTCTACTTCATGAACTCCAGAGTTCTCAATGCAAGTATCCTTTCTTCAATCACACAACCACAAGCAGAACGAAATTTCTGACCTCATCAAAGACATACAACTGACGAATAAAACAGCAGAACCCTTTCTTCAATCTACAACAGTGGAATCTTCTGGATGACACGTGAAAGTGAAAGAATTTCGTTCAGGGCAAAAAGATTTTGAGCGGTTCTCCACAACACAAAGTGAACTCAGTGCTTGTAAGAAAGCTAAGGGTCTGATGGCAACAATGAACGTCAGGCAGATTCCGCAAGAATGGCGACCATTCATACACTTATTCATGCATAGCCTGAAAGCAGTGTTTTTGAACAAGGGAAGCGTAATGCCTTCAGTCCCTGATGTCTATAACGTTCACGATATTTAACTTATTAAGACATGAAGGAAACTCTCAGCCATGTGAACTAGAAGACATATTAGTGGCACATTTGCGGTAATTTGATGTTAACAGTCATTTTGATGGGGCTGCATAAAGGTTACATAAAATTCTGTTGTTTCCTATGCGAATGATATAGTCGTCCCATAATGTTCACAACAGCAATAAGAACTGTCCTTTACGTAAATCACATACACTTGGAACAAAGGACTATATCGTCAGGCTCTCGTAGATCCGTGTACATTTCTGCTTCTACGGCTACATTATAAATTGGGTCTGTGAAAGATTTTGTGAAGCAACTAGAGAGAAATGGCCCGCCATTCTTATTCTTATATGAGAAATTCCGAAGGCTTATTATGGAGACGATTAAGGTGGGTGAATACATTGACCCCCAGATGCGTCAACTCTTCCAAGACCCTCAATTTAAGTATTACATTTCCAAATAACGAAGGCACACAATTTTATTAAAATCACAATAACATTACAACACACCAGCTCCTACAAGTTTCCGAACTCACTGGACCATCATCAGACAGCATACAATTGTACAACACACTTTTGTCACGAACGTAACGCTCTAACCAATCGTTTCACAATACCACTAAACCAGGTTCTACAAACGTAACAATATGTCACCTTCGTACGATAATTCTATGGCCACATACACAGCCCTCGTGCTGTGTCGACTCTACTTTACCAAACTGTAATTAACCGAATGGCCTAGTCTGCATTGGTGCATCAATGTTTTGCTTCTTTACAAACTACCAGGGCTTTCTACGAAACCTTAATATCGCCGGTGTAAAATGACACACCCCGTCAGACAACTTGCAGAAAATTTTAATATTGGCAAGTTTAAGACCACTGAATTCTTATAGCCAAGAAAGGACGGACCATTTGACAGATCGGTGTCTGTTCGATCAGATGTCAGATATTTTATTCTCCTCGCATGTCAACATGATAAACTGCTACATAAAGTATCACAAATGATATAAGGTATAAAATTCAAACACAACAAAATTTATTATTGAGCACAAGTTCAAGTGAATGACTTCATGTTTCGGCCTTTTTTCTCTAATGAGGCCATCATCAGGTCAAGCAAGGTAACCAAAAGAGGAGTTTCACGAAGTTATAGAGTGCTTATCGTTATAGGCAGAAGCGAATGTAGAACCGAGATTTCGTTCTTTCTTAGAGATAATGTAAGAGTACATTATAATTTGACTGGTTGGTGAAAAATGTAATGACACTAACTCAATAGCACATAAAACTATATAGAAAGGTAATGTGTAGGATAATACTCGTACATCAGGTTGTTTACATGTGTCTTACATTATGGGTAAGAAAGTGTATATTGTATTACAACAGCTGGTTATTATAAGTAAAAGTAGTATAATAGCGCTATACAGTAAATTGTAAAGGTATAAATTATGGGATAAAGGCAGCAGTTATTGCAACTGTCTTATAGATATCAAATACTAAACTGTGTTAAAATGCTCTGTCGAGGATATGAAGCAGGCGTGAGCTTTACTAAGTAATGTATATCATCTAAAGTTTAATATAAACTGTAATTGGTATAAGGCCTTATACCAATTACAGTTTCTATTAAATTTTAGATGACTTCACAGCCATGAGGTCCGTCGTTGTAATGATAGTCTGCACCTTCGTTTTGCACTTGCAAGGGAGGACGGTTTATTTGCAGGGTGACCAAGGTCTGTGGTAGTTCTGGTCAGTGATGAAGTCCGGACTTAGGGAATTGTCAGACTAGGGGCAGAGGCAACCTCTTTCCTTCTGTAGCCACTGTAATTATTTTTGTAATGTATTTTATGTAATTGGAATTAACATACACACGGTTGCTCACTTCTCTCTCACTGAACCCCATGCCTCTAGCCTAGAAACAAAGGTAATTATAAGGACTGATCTCTCGCAGTTCCTACAATATTCGTGATTACCCACAATAGAGATGGTGGCACGCTAACGGGTCGGGTCTCCGGAGTCCGAGGTCGAGTATGCGAAAAATCTCCCATAGTGTAGCATGTTCTGACGTTCCAGGACCACCCTAAAGTACCGAAGGGTTGGGCCCTTGCGACACAACGCGGACGTAAACTTGAAAGAAAAACTGTCATATTCAACTGCTCCAAATTTTACTCGTATTTAGGTTTCATGGAGTCAATTCCGATCCTGAAAATGGATCGACACACTTGGAGCTAATCTATGTTCCCCTTGCAGAGTTCCTATAAAAAGATATGCTCCGTTTCCAGTGCCATTGGTGCATTCATTCACTCCCTCATGCTCTCATTCATCCATTCCATTCATTTCTCACGCAGTCCCCATCTAAAAAGCTCTCCCATGAAACAACCAAAAAACAAACATTCGCCGTCCGCACAGCCCCACGCAGACGGAAGGCCTACATACAGTGGAGTGCGGTCTGGTTCTGCAAGGGACGTACAAAGGTACTAAGATTTGTTTTCAACATTCTTGGTTTAATCTCTATATTTTTAATATCAAATATAAAATTTAACTGACACACATTAATTCACAAACACAACTGCCGTGGCTGCCTCGATAATCCCAAAAATACACTTGAACAAGATTGCCAAAATTACAGCTCAGACTGGTATCGCTTGATTAGCTCGTTAAAATGTGTCGCGCCACACACATATAAATAATCCTATTGGTCCGCCGACATTCATCTCGGTCACAGGATCTCCGTATCTCTCTCAAACATCACGCATCTGCAACAGTGTTTCCCTAGGCTCGTGACTTGAGGGGAAGTGACGGAGTGAGAAGACAGGATGTCGCCTTGACTAGACAAATATGTAAGAGCATTTCCTATATATGTGTCAAACAAAACACTTAGAGATCAAGGCAACCAGTTCCCAGTATCGAACCTGGAACGGGCCGGCTCACTAAGGCAAACAAATACATACCAGTGTCACATTGTTCCAGTCCAGAAACTTCAGGCTCGTACCATGTAAGGATGATACAGAGCACATCCTGATTACAAAATATAAGAATGTTAATTGCTCTGTATTAACCTTTTAAAACCTAACACTTACTAATGTACCACCAGTTTTAACATTCAGAAATTCTGTGTTCTGCCCACAATGCATTTATGTATATATATATGTATATGTATTTTGAGTGGTCCTCAGAAAAAAACAGCAATTATTTCTCTTTACAACATTAAATTATCGGTTTTATAATCGAAGCAGAGTGTTTACTGCGCGTTACGAACTGGGTCGCTAAATCAGACAAACACGGTTAAGACATAATAGGATTAATGTGCACATACATAGCCTTCCTCTGATCAACAGCAATATTCATTTCACTATCACATATCCGCTCCCAATGTCACTTTCAAGCTTGTAACTGCACAGTCGCCAATTCCGGTGGCCGCGCGGTCTAAGTCGTAGGTCTGCGGCAGCTTGGTTGCTAGAAATGCGAGTTCGAATCCTGCCAGCGGTATAGATGTTCTCTAGTGAATGTTGTGCGTTTGCGAGAAACCGATCCCAAGTACAGAGAGGTCATATCGAATGTGTGTGTGTGTGTGTGTGTGTATATGTGTGTGTGTGTCTCACTCAGTATGCAACAATTACATTCAATGCTTAAAATGCGCAGGTAATAGAGGTCGAAATAAGAAATATAGAAAGAAAGAAACAAAGAAAGAAAGAAAGAAAGAAAGAAAGAAAGAAAGAAAGAAAGAAAGAAAGAAAGGAAAAGAACCCCATAGTAACAAAATACACCCTGATGACGCCAAACCTGCGCCCTGCACAATGCAGTTACAACATTTATAGTGCTGGGTGGTTAAAACTACATTGTCATAAGAGCCCAAATATTCGCAATTCTAATTATGTTGCCAAATGTGTAATGAAGACGGAACATGGTGAAACAAGTTAAGAACATCCAACTGAAAGTCGATGTTCTTTCATCACAAGGACGTGATAGAGAAGAGAAACGTATAAAGAGTTTTGATGAGAATATCTAAACAGACCTGACAGCCTCAGAATCAAGACTTACACGGGAGAAAAAGTAAAATTTAAACTCCAAGAATCAAGGCTGTAGTGTCTGGAATGGACTAATCGCGCAAGTGTTGGGCTGTTTTGAACACGGTAACGAACAAGCGAATTACAAATAAAATGCTTCTCCGAGGAGCCATTAGCTTCCTAAGATGCCGAAATCGTACTAAAACACCCTGTATTACTAAATGTGTGTCATTACAACTTTTTTCACTCCTTCGTCACATAAAGTTTCGCTAGTTATACCTATAAATGACCTTGGACACCATTTCTTATCTTTAAAAATTACAAGTCCTCTTATTGATTTTATGTTCCTTACTAGGCAATACCCGTGACGTAACAGGAAAACAAATTGATGGATCACTTCCAGTAGCCTCATCTGCTGTAAGCAGTCTGTACCAACATGCAGCTTGCGTGTTGAACGTCGCCTTGCTGTAGCTATCATAACGGTTTGTGTTTCATTGCAAAACTGCGGAAGGTTGTCAACGCTGAATAAATAAATTTGGACATAAAGGTAATTTATATCTTTTCTACAGTACGCGGAGGCAAAGTTGGTTGAGGCATTGCTCTACCAGCAGGAAGGTAGCGGGTTCGATTCCCGGTGGTGTAATTGGAATTTTTTATTTACACAATCCTGTCGGCCACAGTATGACCTCCGGATCGATACAGACCCGACCAAAAATGAGTACTAGTAACATTTCCTGGAGGGAAAGGCGACTGGTGCCTTGTACTGACAATTTCACCACCACTGTCTTGAATTCAAACTCCAGGAACACTACGGGACTGTAATAGGAATGTACAGGGAGTGTTTAACGTTAGTTTCTCCTGTGCGGTTCGCTTCCTTTACTCCACTGTTCTCAAAGTTGGCCATATGGTCCCCGTGAGGGCCACGCCAAGTTTCTAAGGGACCACAATAACTCCTGAGTTAGTCGCCGAAAATTCTCTGCCTGATTGAAATATTTAAAATTTTAAAACTGAATCAAAATTCCATTTTTCCCTGCATTCCCCGCAGCACAGGAGGTAAAATTTAATTTTTGCGGTTCCCACAGCTACTCTACTCGAATCTGGTTCCGTCCGGGTGACTTATTTGCTGTCAAAAATAGGCAAACTCCTTACTGATCAGAGGACAAAAGATACAGCTTAACCGGACATTCAAAAATTTGCAAGTGTTTCTCAGACCTAAGGAACACACTGAGTATAACGGCAATTATTGACAGGATATTTTTACTTGTAGGGGAATATTGTAATGAATTAAACATTTATTGCAATTTTATAATTATCTTGTAATTCTTTATATTTAACTAAGTTTCCTTCAAACATGTAACTTATATATTTTCATCAGACACGGAAGAGAATTAACCGGCTATTCCACTAAACTCAGCAATACCTAACAGTTTATACACCCTTAAACCCGGCAGTACAGCTTGTAGTTCGCTCCCCTTTTAGTAATGTCATGACTTGCAAGCCTTCTCTATATATTTCGTCTTAACTGCAATTGACTTAATCACTCGACGTCTAAATTTGTTGCTAGCTATTACGCACCACGATACTGAAGATAATTTGTGATACAATATACGAGTGAACTATTGAAAGTTATTATAACATTTTATGATGCTACTCAACTTTATCTTCGTGCAAGGAAAGCGTTGTTAACTGTAGGAGAAGAAAGAACCAACAGATGACAAAAGTATAAATGTTTATTCACAATAGGTTAACTCAACATGTTTCGGGCATCATTATGCCTATCGTCAGGAGAATAGACTGTGTAAAACCGCGTCTGGTGTTAGCCTGGATGTGCTGTCTGCGGTTGTGTGGAGTCGGGACACGAGCTGAGCGCACTGTGTGAATGCAGGTATTCGTTGTTAAATATTATTTTATTGTGTGAATTATATACTTTCCCTCTGTATTGTTCATTTATAGTAGAATGTAGAATTAACTGGCTTAAACGAATCATATAACTAAACTATTTGTCCAGAATCCCAAAACGATATTAATTTTGGTTTCCCTCAGGAGTCTGAGGTGGTGGCAGCGCTATTTAGAGATCTTAGTTATTTCTATGAAAGTTAGTGTTTGTCAGATAAAGTTTGATGGTGGACAATTCCTTCGTCTGATAGGCACTACAGTGTAACATTATGTGAATAAAGAAATTTTGTGCATTAAGTTGCTGTCTGCTAAATAGTTTATATCATAATGCATGGTCGGAAGAACATTAAATTACGATGGGCATTATTATATTTGAGGATTTCGAAGGCACGAAAACTTGGTAAAACAAAAACACTCGTTCATCAAACAAAACCCAAATTCGAGTAGGAGATCTGAGCCCAGAATTAAGACAGACAGTTTGTTCATTGTAAAAACAGCCCCAGTTTCTGTACCAGTACCAGTAAATTACCTTTACATTACCGGCAGAATGTGGGATAAATCAATATATGAGAATATCTTGGGTAATCTAGCAGACTACGTCTTCATCATATGAGTCATTCCTGATAATTTCAATAAGAGCTTAGTTATACCAAATTGTGTTTTCTCATGTTACTCCCAACGCAACTGGCCTGTATGAGTTTTCAAAACAAATTCCATAATATTCGTATTTAACAGACATTAATATTTTCAATAATAATGGAAAATGAATTTCAGACAAAAGACATAAAATGCACAAAACAGATACGGGGTCTGAGAGCATGTCTTGTAATGTTACGGAGAAAATCTCTGAAGAACGCACATGAATGATCTGTATGATAAATGATCAGATTTAAGGTTCTCTGAGATATGAGAAGAATAACGGGTAGCATACATTAACACTAATGTGCATTAATTATATTGCTTCGGTGTATTATTTTATTTTTCAGGTATATTTCAATTCACAGAATGTATATAAATTTACAACGAAATATCTGCTTCTTATTCGGTGAAACTTCTCCACACTGTGAATTAAATATTAGCACCAGTCAGCAGTTTATTCCATCTACGAAGTTTCCAATATCATGTGCCAAACGTACGCCGTACAGTGGTTGCCCCAAATTATTCAGGAGCAAATGAACGATTCTAGAATAGCAACTTTCGTGTCTTATTAATAATGCAAATTAACAAAATATTGATCACTCTTTCGACATGACAAATAGTAGCACTACGTTAAGGAGCTCAGTGTCAAGCAGAATCTGCTGACAGTCAGAGATATACTGAGCAGTAAGAAGGTGATAAATACTAAACAAACGTGAGTTGTCCAGAACTTCGAGTAGTATTTTAAACTCTTCGTTATTTCTCATTGCGGTACGTTATTTCAACATGAATACAGCAGAACCAAAACGAAAGGGACTATCGGATATTCGATTCGCTTCGATTATTTTCCTCTGCAGATTGGCGGGAATTCCGGTTAAGATGAAGAAAATATCGAATATTTATGCTGTGTACATGATAACATTGATTACATGTAGTTCCATTACATTTATAGGCATGTACGCCGATGTAAACGTACATTGGGACAATTTGGGACGCGCCATGACTTCAATGCGAGTGTTATTTTCGTTCACGAATGTTATGTGGATATTTTCATACTGCAGGTAAGTAACAACAGTGTGTGTAACAAGTGCAGTGTAAAAATGTGATAAAAATTGTAACAAATTTATTACAGAAGTTGTAACTTGAACGGAACTCGGTACATTCGAGATATTCAATACTTATTCTTAGATTAAGTGCACCCAATTCTAAAGGACAGAAGGTTTTATGTATAAAATACAGAATATATGAACATCATGTTTTCACCTAATACGTTGCCTACGACATTCTACGGAAATACGTCAGTGTAGAATATACATTCCAGACTAAATTAAAAAGTCAGCCAAAAATTTATCCTCGTATATTAGCTTTTGCAATGAGACAGCGACTTCCTATAACAGAGAATGTTTATCGTTCAAATGCCAGTCACAAAATTTCTTGCCCGTTGAAAGTATAGAAACGTTTAACACAGAAACATTAATGGCCTTAACACAAGACAGAACATTTAATATTCTGCTTTCATAATTTTACGTATTTGTGAAAAATTTCATTTCCCATAATATCACAACACGATATCCAAAGCTTTCTGCTGTCCTTTGAATGTTTTCCCAGACTTAAAGAACCTGAGATAACGGGTTGTTTCCTTTGTATCAGGCTCCAACAACAAAGAATTGAACGTGCAATGGACTTTACGGACAGCTTCACTTGGGAAGATCTGCCGACCAGAGATGCTGAAACCGGACACTTGACAGCGGCAGGATGGATCCCGCTCACTATGAAGTACAGCAGAAGAGCAGCTATTGCGATCTTATGCTTCCATGCCGTCCAGTCAACAATACGTATCGTGACAAATCATGAGACAATAATAAATGCTTGGTATCCTTTCGACTGGACAATTTCACCGTTCTACGAACTGGTTAACATCGCACAGGTAAAAATTTCTAAGACAAAATTCCGTGTATCTGTTCTTAGTGTTTCTTAATTTAATAGAATGAGTTAATAGAGATATTTTCTCTTTGCTTCATTTAAGGTAAATTTATGTTATTTAAATTTACTTATTTACAGTGTTTCGCATCACTGGTATCATTGGGTGTTGTATGTGGTTACATATCTCTGGTTACCACTCTGATCGCTGTTGCCTGCAGTCAGTTCGATAAGCTAAAGATGGCCATACTGGATATCAGACAGCAACATATCACACCTCACCATGGACAGGAAAATGAACAAGATCATACAATTGCAAACTGCTACTTGCAAGCAAAGTTAAATGCGTGCATTCGACAACATCAGAATATTATAGAGTAAGTTCAAAAGAATATAGAAAGCACTTTAATGTAACGACAAAATTACAGAGGTACTGATTTCACCGTCACTAATATTTATTCACTTATTTACTTACATAATGATTTATTAACACCATGGAAAATATTTCTCCGAAGCTAACCGGTTCTCTGCTGGTCAAGAAATTTCATGCGTTTTATAGAATCCGAATGTTCATCAGTGTATTCACATGTGCCTGCCAACTGTCCCTATCCTGAGCCAGGTCGATCCAGTTTAAGCTTCCATATCCCCACTCAGTGAAGATACATTTTAATATTATCCTCCCATCTACGCCTATGATTTCCATGTGGTCCCTTTGCCTCAGGTTTAACCAAGAAAACATTGTAGATACTTCTCTTCACCCATACATGCTACATGCGCCGCCCATCTCTTTCTTCTCGATTTGATTTTTCCTACAATATTGGGAGAGGAGTTCAGATCACTAAGCTCTTCTTTATATAGTTTTATCCACTCTCCTGTTACCTCGCCCTCATACGCCTAAATATTATACTCAGCACGCTATTCTCAAACATCCTCAGTCTACGTTCCTCGCTTAATGTTAGCGACCATATTTCACACCTATACACCACAACAGGCAAAGTTATAAATCCGTATACCTTAATTTTGAATAGTCATCTGTAAGACACAAGATTCTGCATCGAAAGATAACAAGCACTCTCTGGCTTCCATACCCTCTTAATTTCTTCCTCAATAAAATATTGATTTATTTACGTTGTTCCCACATATTAGAACTCGTCCACCCTTTCAAAAGAGCTATCATCAGTCTTTACATATTGACTTCGTCCTGCATTCTGATCTAGAGACATGATAATGTACTTTTTATCAGCATTCACTTTTAGAACAATCTTTTAACAGCGATTACTACAGCTTCTGGGTTTGTCTCTATAATATGCACGCTTTCATCCAAAATATTAACATAATCAACATAAACCATCAGCTGATGTGTACCTTCCAGTTTCAAGCCATAATTGTTTACTTGAACCTTCTTAATGGCGTACTTTAAAGCAAAGTTGAAAAGGTATGGCAATCAAGCATCTTGAGAGCAGTATGTTGAAAAAAATTTTATACCTAATTGACAAGTGTGATATGCCTCTATAATTGTTACAGTCTGTTTTATCACGTTTCTTAGAGATGGGTACAATGATTGACGCCTTCCACTCTTCAAGCATTTCCTCATTAATCAAAATAGAATTATGGTCTTGAGCGATCTCAGAAAGAATTGTTCTACACCTGCTATAATCAATGATTCTTGGATTTGATCAATAACGGGTGATTTGTGTCTTTTCAGCTTTTCAATAGCCATCTCAACCTCAAAGGCAATCGGCTCATGAAATTCTCTAATATTTATTACAAAACGTACACACAAATCATTAGGTAAACAGCACTTCTAAAGATTATTTTTTATATAAGAAGCTCATAATCTATCATCTAAAACTGAAACCTAAAAGTATTGCCCAGTAACATTTAACACGTTTAATATTTTCAATGCACTGAAACTCTCCCTCTAATCCACAGGTTCATGCAGCACCTGGAAAATGCACTCAATGTCTCTCTATGTGGCCACTTTCTGATTTTACTGGCCACAATGTGCTTCACTGCCTTTTCTGCAGTTACGGTACAGTATAAGAACTGGTGCATTTTGTTACTTTATAAGATACTCGTAGTATGAGAGGGTGCTGGTAAGTCCTTAGTCCGACCAGGAAGGAAAGAAGCTACAGCGACCAAACACGGGATTTATTCAACATGCTCCCCACAGAGCTCAATATACTTCTTAGCCCGTTGCTCTAACTTTTGCAAGCCACTCAAAAAAAAACTTCAGAAAATTGTCCGTCCAACCAAGTCTCCGCGGCAGCAATGACCTCCGAGTCGGATGAAAAATGGCGACCTTTCAATTGGTTTTTCAGTTCACAGAACAGGTGGTAGTCTGACGGGGCCAGATCCGGAGAATAGGATGGGTGATCAAGACACTGGAAACCCAGATTGGCCAGTATCGTCTGGGTTGCAAGAGCCCGGTGAGACGGGGCATTGTCGTGCAAGAACAAGACCACATAAGCGATATTCCAGCGGCTTTTTTCCTTCCAAATTTCCTTCAATTGCACCAGCAGAGATGCGTAATACTCCGCGTTGATAGGTTGGTACTTTGGAAGATAATCAATGAGGAGGATGCCGTCTTGATCCCAAAAATCGAGGCGAGAAATTTTCCAGCGGATTTTTGCATTCGGAATTCTTTGGGGCGGGGGAGCCGCTATGCTGCCACCCATTGATTGTTGGTTTGGTTCTGGGTCATAGTGATACAACCAGGTTTCGTCCATGGTCACCAACTGCGACAGAAAATCATTTGGATCGCGCCGAAAAAAATTCAAATTTTGCTCAAATGATTGGCACCGTAGCGTTTTTGACCCGCGTTCAGGTATTTCGGGACCCATATCCCGAAGAGCTTCCGCAAGTCCAAATTTCATGAATGATAGACCCAACCCGCTCACGTGAGATGCCCAGTTGCTCAGCTATTGATTTAGCCGAAATCCGGCGGTCTGTCTAGATTAGCTCGCGAAATTGATCAATAATCTCTGGGGTCGTCGCTGTTTTGGGTCCTCCAGGACGAGGCGCATCACAGGTGAAAAATTCACATCGTTTAAACTGGACCACCCACTTTTTGACGATTGCTTACGATGGTGCATGTTCCCCTAATGTTTCTGTCAGAATGGCGAGAATTTCCTTCGAGACCTTGCCTTCCAGGGGAAAAAAAAAACTTGATAACAGCTCACGTCTCGATGTTGTTGAAAACGCGCGCGTCGCCTGACATACTTCCTTTCAGCCTCTGTAACAAGAAAAGACTTGTAATTCGGCACATGAAAGGACCCTTCTTTCCAACGACACTATCGACTCCGTACTACGACATCGGGTAGTAGGTCGGGCTAAGGACTTATTAGGAACCCCACGTAAATGACGAAATATGACGCTTTGTAGTCTGGTGCATTTGCATCAATATTCGACCTCAGTGTTCCAGGTAGATAACATATCGACATTCATATATGTGTGTGTGAGTGTATGTATGTATACATATATATATATATATATACACTCACACACATATATATGTATATATGCGCGCCTGTTTGTGTGTGTGTGTGTGTGTGTGTGTGTGTGCTCGCGTGTTTATATACACATATATATAGAGCAAAACGTTGCACATTTTTGTATCGTCGCGGCCTATCACTATGTCATTAAAAGGCCAAAGACAGCATTGACATTTGTGATTTGTCTGGCAATGCCATATTTTTACACATTACCTCATAAAGGTACATTTTGAAAAAAGTTATTGAATATACAATGAGTGTTTTGATTTTCGCTAATATCTTTGACCGAATCATTTATTGTAAGAAGGGCTGAGCGACACATTATCATAAATGAACATATGTCTTCATGTAAAGTAACCGTTATTATAGTCAGATTTATTTTAAAATTGAATTTTCACAACAGATTTTTGACAGGAAAGTCAAAAAAATCTCAAAGACAACAGAAATCATTTTCAAAAATCTGTCTATATGGAGCCTAGTTGTTCTATGCTGACGAACGGACCGACGGACAAACAAACACGACGAACTGAATAGTCGCTTTTCGCAAATTTGCGAAGGCAACTAAAAGTCAATACAAAATCAAATACATCTGTCGATCGCCACTATTCCTAATATACTGCATTTTACGTAGATTTGTTATTTGAAGTCTTCTATCCTTCCAATGCTTGTGATATTTCAAACATTTGTTTTTTGCAGAACTGGGGAGATTATACAGATATGAGTCAAGGAGTGCTAGGTTACGTCATGTATGCTAGTGACGTACTTGTTATCTGCTGGTTTGGAGATCAGCTGACACAACACGTAAGACAAAATAGATTGTTGTAATTGTTGTTGAGGCTGTTAAAACATTACTTTCAAAAATGTGTATGGAGCCTCAAATGAATTGAAAAATTGTGGCCCAATTTAAATACTGAGAATTTTTCTTCCCTACCCGGCATTCTGCATTAAACTTTCTTTGACAAAACTAGAAAACATGTTCTTAAGTAACTTACGATTAAGTTAAACATTAAAATTAATTTCACGTTTTATTTCTAATCACGCACTTATTTTTGATTAGGTTTGAAAAATTCTTGGTAAAAAACAAAAAATCTCTGTTTAAGCTATTTATGGTATACTGCTCTGTAGTCGTGAAATGATGATAATTATTTTCCGTTTTATTAAAGAAATTCGTATTTAATTTTGATTTGAATGTTTTAAAAATGTTTGGTTAGAAACTGGAATCTCCTTTCCAAACTGGTTTTCGCTCTTTTAATATCTTCCGTGCATAAATCTAGTCCATAATATACAAATAATGAAAAAAACTACACTTCAGTATTTATGACGTAGTTAATCACTCTTCTTTCACCTACACGCTAAATTAAACTCATCACATCAATCAACGAAGATTAAACAATTTTAACTCACAATATTATAAGCATTACAGATTTATAACCTATAATTATATTACTTACATAACTTTAACTGAAATTATAAAAAATTTTAATTTTTATGCAGTAACACAACTACCTACATTGTCCTTTCTATGCTCGTAATTATTTAACTCTGAAGATGGCTGCAATAGCGGCCGAAACATTTTGGTGACAAGAGTGTGATTAAAATCACTCTTAAATATTGAAGTGCATTTTGTCTTTTACTTGTATATTACCAACTTAGATTTCACTAATTGAGATAATATTAACTTCTTTCCCTTGTCAAATTACAGTTATGATGGTTAGGTTATACCTTAAGAATCTTATATCGTGTATATTAGAATTTGGCAACATACATGGCTTCATAAATAGAGTTTTTATCCCTGTGTGAAGTAAACTTGGTACGTGAAAGGGAAGTCACCTAAAATAGTTTGATCATAGTCATCAGGAAAATTCCTAAAACAACTGAAAGGCACATTCCCAAGCCAACACCATCCACAGCAACAGCAAAGATCTTGTGATCGTCAGCTCATGCACAAAAGAGACGTTAAAAGGAAACCTGGTTCATGAATGTCGGACGAGTGATGAGCCTTTGTGTGCACTCTGCTCTGTTAACGAATATCGTAATCCTAAGGCATTTTAAATGAGCCCTGCGAAATTCAAACTGTGGGCTGTAGACGATAAACATTTTATTGTCGATATTAATGTTGTGAATTACGACATCGAACCACTGACCAAAAAGTACTTTTGATAACAATATGCAATTCCACCATTCAGCGCCATACATAGTACACTCATTGAAGTAGATCAGACCGCACCGTCAGAGATCAATGGCAGCAGACTGAACACATAGCGATCTGAACAAGTGTTGCTCTAAGGAGGAAAGAGAACTGCAACGTGAGCAGAATTGTAAATTAAACCCCTGAAAATGGTACAAAACCGTACGGTGTTACAACGGTTAAACAGCTGTGCCTAGCGGAGTGTGAAACCGCATAGTTGCACTGCAGTTTGGTGGCAATTCAGAAATAGCGCAAGATACAACCAGAAATGTTGCAGGCGGTCAAATACAGCAGGTCGCTGTACAGAGTTCATTATTTATATTTTTTAAATTTCGTATTACTGTTTTAAAAAAACAGCTGTAAAAGACTAAATAAAGTAATAGTTCCTGATTAAATACTATATAATATTCGTCTTATCCATGAGTATTATCCTTGGGCAACAAAATTATTACAACCATGGTCTTTAATTCGGAAAAATATATTTGAAAACTTCACTCAAAAAAGAATTTGTGGTTACCAATTAAAATAGATAACAGTAATAATAATTCTGTTTGCATAACAGCTATAAAATAGTAAAGCAAAGATGACTAAACATTCGATCGCTTTCTAACAGTCGGTCGTGGTCACTTGTTTTGTCGGTTATCCGCATTTTGATCTCTATCAACTTTCATTTGCCGTTTTGAGCTACCACAAGCTCTCCGTTTGACAGCATTATTTCGATCGACCTACATCTGCGAAGACGTTTTCAAAGAAAATAGGATAATTAACTAAAAATACAGACGTCCTCTAACACTGAACATTTAAAATGCTTCCTCAAATTGTGCGTAAGTAAACATGAATTAAATTAAATAACTTACCGCAAGACATGCAGCGTCATGCAACAACTTCGAAATTATGGGGTTAAGGAAGAGCGCCGTTTAACATCGATAATTCGATTTACACTGAAAAGTGCAATTTTTAATAAACGAAACACCTGTATCTATATAGGAGCTATGTTATTAGGTTATTTAACAATGGTTTGCTTAGTCCACATATTAATACATTATTTCCCATGCAATGTCGCGAAACATATTCTGTCTTGAGAGTAGAAAGCTGCGTCCGAAAGTCTGGCCACTTACGTAACAGAGCGATTGAATAAATATGCTGACAGAAAGTTACGCACAACATGGAAGTAAGAACAAAACGGCACAAAAAAAGAAAATTAAATATGGTTATAAAGAACCATGAATATGATGACAAACTTCCTAGGAGTAGCGAATAAAATAAGAGACCAACTAAGTGAGATCCTATGAGATGACGTTTAGTCACGAAATTACTGCCTTGTGGATATTTTTTACAACGTCACTATCTGACAATAAATCTACCTTGCCAGACTGCTGGTACATCGAATATACTGCTGCACAGTTCAGAGGGACTCAATACATTAACTGTGAAATGTTTCAGGCGGAGAGTGTGAGAGACGCGGCATTCGGGTGCGACTGGGTGGAAACTCCTATCCCATTTCAGAGATGTCTGGTGTTCATCATTGCTACAGCTAACAAGGAGTTCCATCTGACGGCTGGAAAGTTTTTTCCGGTGTCAAATGTGACCACATTGAATGTATGTACCTAACAATATATCAGGAAAGAGAATTAGTCACAATTAAATTGATTTCATATACTTATACGTGAGTAATAAATTCAATTACCTCAACGACACAGTATAACAGCTGACATCAGCCACTTTGGGACACTTAACAGCGACCGAGAAATTAATATCGTATCTCCCGCAGCGTAGAGGTTACCACGGTTTAGAAGTTATTTAACCTAGTTACAGACACCAAGAAAAATGCAAACAAGCTGCCAGCACAGTTTCTGTGTAATTAACCTCCCTAAGCACTGCACGGCAGTTCAACTGCTGACAGCTCAGTTTACGTCCAGGGAAATATTCCCATTTGAACAGAGTGGACGAGGTCAAGGAAAAGCCTGGTGACTTCATCGTAAACGAAATTAAACACACTATGCATACTTAATGGAATGCGATTAGATAGATTTTATTCATTATTAGTATAATTTCAACTTCACACTTCCTACTGACGGATTGTTCACTATCGTACTCTATTCTCAGGCAGTTTCCTCAGGCGATCTTTCTCACTTCGTCCTTAACTTCTTGCAAATATGACCACACAGGTTTGTCTAACAATGGCGTGCAGCATACTAACGGCCACTTCGATAATTAATAACATCGAATTCTCCACGATCCCACAGTTGATATTAAAACAATTAAACTTGAGACCTATTAAGCCCTTCCTGCACGAGGAAGGCCCTTCCTACTTCGCACAAAAAATTTTAGGTCTTATAGAAAAACGACAGGTGCCATTCCATTTTTACAATACAGTCATTAAGTAATAGAATGCTTTTGTAAAAGGGTGATGTACTAATATGTTGGTATGTCAAAACTACAGCATTGGCACTATTATTCCACAGGATTTTATTTGCTGTATATCACAGGCAGTTTCAAAGACTTACATACTATGAATTGCTCAAAAATATGTGTTTCAATAAGAACTCGTGGTTCGAAAGACAACAACTTCAAAGAATTTTACAGGCTTTGAAATACATCAAACGTCGAGTGGACACAAATGACTTTCAATTAAATTCGACATAAACGACTATTTTTGTTGATCTGATATTTTAGGTAATCCTGCAGTTCAAAAGTTGCGATTGTAGTGACAGGTTGGGTTTTAGCTACGTCACTTCTTTCACAGACCACAGAAGGACGTCTGCAGTTTGCGTTCAGCCTTGAATGTTCCATGTATATATTACAGCAGCATCACATAATTTATTAACCAAAATGGAGAAATATAGCTTATTAACAGTTCAATAATGACAACAGTATTCAGTGTAGCAGAATTATTCCACATATTAATACGATTTATAAGGCTACATATTTCGGCTAATTACAAGCAATCCTACGAATGTAAGTAAATAAAAATGAATATGCAGCGTGTATAAAAATAACATTACCAAGCAAAATCGCCTTCTTATATAAGGACAGTAATATTTCTAAGTAAGTTGGTTTAACGTAGCCTTGTGTATCTTTGGTAATTTCGTGGTTAAAATGTGTTGAAATGAAAATTTACATACTTTTAGATACAACGTATTAAATAAGTTGTGCGTGGAATATTGTGATCCGTAAGACTATGTCACTTAAAAGAGTATATGTTTTTGCGTAAATTATTACTGAATCTCGGTACTTCAGACGGTATCCAAACTGTAATATAAATATTGATGTTTGATGGAATATATATTGAAAGTGAAATGATATTTTGGATAGGATTAGTCTTGTTAAACAAATTAGACTGACTTGTACATGTTTTTCACATTTGGGTACAGTGTATTCAGTTTAACTTTCACTGTTTTATGGTCTTTTCGAATGGAAGCGGCTTTTATATTTTTCGCTTTAGATGAACCGATAAACGTGAAAAGTGTAAAGAGTCAGTTCACAAAATGTTATCATACAAGATGAAGGACGAAAAATGATGGCAGTGAAAAACTTTAGTTCAATTTCGATAAACCATCTAAAGTAAAAAACGTAAAGAGTCATGTCACTGTATCTTTCTCCTCAATGAAAAATGAGTACTTCTGTTTGCAGTTAGGGTTGTTTTGTATCTTGTGTCTGAAAACAAACACCTATGCTTTTTAAATTCAACGACGAAAACACAACTTTCGTGACAGATGTAACGAAATATCAAGTGTGCTTTTGAAACATGAAATCTGAACACTAATAAACAAAAGGACTAACGAAAATGTACGACAGAAAAATGTGCAGGACAAGAAATTTCCCGAACTCACAGTAGAGAAAACAAAAATTGAAAAAATAACAATTCTTACTTGAAATTCTGTTGAGCTAATAAAATAAAAAATACGTAGTTGTTGCAAGTATAGACGACAGATATGTCCTGCATTTGTTTTGGTTTAAACAAACACTTTCATTCCTGCATGGCGTTTGTATTTCACGACCCTCAGTGTCAACAAGTGTAAACAGATATTCAAATTTAA
>JGI20166J26741_11892251_pt1 | contig 20039 bp, 17 predicted proteins | sample TergutCu122P5_FD_26741 | JGI IMG/M metagenome (IMG submission 26741)
TTAAGTATTTTTATTGTATTTTAACTTTAAAATCAACATTCTAGACTAATACAGTGTTGAATGTGAAAAAGTGCATGTGTTGGTATTCATCAATTATTGAGGCCTATATTTGTTTTATGTCTTTGAGTTTAATGTGTTGTACCCCATTGAACTTAGCAGTTGCGAGACTTTGAAATATAAATAGTATAATATAATATATTGTTTCTACATGTGAATAATTCACATGTAGAAACAATAACATATTTCATGTACAAAAATTTATTAATATTTTTGAATCTCTAAAACACTTTTTGATGTTTGATATTATTAATCTTTCATTTTCTATACGTTGTTTGTGCCCTTTAACAATTGCAACAGTGACATTGTCAAGTGAAGAGGTTTGGGAAAATGCCATATAGAGCTGGTAACTGGGGGGGGGAAGAGGAGGTGATGGTAGATATATTCAAACACATTTAAGCGTCTGACCTTGAGCCTTGTTGATTATCATAGCAAAAGGGATTTTAATCAGCAATTATGTTCACCACAGTTGGAAGGAAATAGTGGGATCTGATGGACACAACTGGATCCTTGATATAAGGCTAGTTTTACTAGAGCCAGTAACATCTGCTGCTATACAGTGCTTGTGCTTCTACCACGGCAGGCAAAGGGAAGCTAACCTATTTCATATAATTCCCATGGCTTTCAGTAGACACAGCACTTTGAAATTTAAAACATTTGCTTTTTGTTAAAAAAAATTTTTTTTTTTGAGAAGGAATGAATGAAAACAAGGAGATTACCATAAATGCTGGGTCAGAAACTTTCTAAAAATGTGTATATTGCAGAGATCTGTTGAATAGTTCAGTAGATCATGATGTCACAATTGGAACTTACTATATTATTATGTATGATAATATTGAAAAGAAGCAGCTTTTGTCTCTACCATTTGTTAAGGTGAATCATTCATAGCCAGTGATGCATGATTGGAGGCTATACCATGATAAACAACTACTTGACTATCCGCGTGTTTATGGGTTTGTCTTGAGAGGCACAGGTGAAGTGTGAATAACATTGATTAACATACCAAATTGCCTTTACATTTTTATGAAGTTGAAAGATGCTAGTCTTGTTATATATATAAATAGTACTAATATTCCTCCAATTATGATAATAAATAGGATATATGAAAAACAAAATCTTCTGTCGCTGTAGCTTGTTTCCTTCCTGGTCGTGCTAAGGACTTATCAGCACCCCTGTACAATAATAGTCAATAACTGATATGATCCCTCTATTTTGATGATTGCAGGTTGCGAACTTTCACAATACAATTGGTGACCGCATGATTGCCTCTCAGAGACCAATGATGCTGGAAGCTGCTCTGGATTTGGCTCGTTTAGTACAGGAACAAAATGGAGTTACATGGAGTGATACAGCTGCTGTGGACAAATACATTGTTCGACTGCAGACTGCAGTTGAGAGGCTGTCCAGGGAAAACAACAAACTTGCTTCATATCATGCCCAAATCAGAGATAAGGTGATACATTTAGTCACTTTGATAATAACATTAGTCATGATCAAACAGCTAAGATGATTAGAGTGCACAAGCCTGGAGCAGAAATTTGTGGGCTCTATTTATTAACAAAAAGTGAAGCATTCAAATGAACTTCTTTTGATTTGTTTTACCAATGTGTCTCAGCTTTATTGTTTGTTTGTTATGAACATTATGATTTAGGTAACTGGAAATGTTATGTTCTTCTAATTTTTCTTACACTGCAGTTTCTGATATAAAAGGTAAACTTTAGGAAATATTTATTCCAAGATGGCTCAAATGTTTGAGGATCTGTAAACAAGATACTTCACATATTTAACCCTTTGAAGACTAATGATCTTCTACATTGCGTATAAAATTTTATATCTTACTGCGTGGAGAAACAATTCATGTATGCATGATAAAACTAATCAGTTAAGAGGATATTCTCTTTATTTAAGATCAAGTGGAAAATGATTACAAATTATCTGCTTTTCACTTGTGAGGCTAACTATTTAAATAGTACTGCTGTATAAGGCAATTATCACTGTTTATTCTGAGAATTGTACAAAGCACAGAAATACATTATGTAGGTGGAATGCAGAATTTCTTAATGTAAGAACAGTTTGCATGTATAGTTACCACAGGCCTTTAAATGGTCATCACTGGGGGTGATGCAGAAAGAGTGTGGAATGCATACAATGTGCTGTGAAGAATTTAAGATTGATTTTGATAATGTATTTTACCAGTCTTTTAAAATTACTTTTTTATTGTAGGTGATAATGTTAATGAACACTGATTTACTTCGACATCAGCAGCAGTGGAAGGAGGGCCTGAAAGATATACGAAACATTATGAGTGAAGTTGAAGGCCAGGTTTGTAGATTTGTGGCTTTATTTGTCAAACACAGATCTGTAATTATGCTTCTGAATTTTGTTAAATTTGGTATGCCTCTGGCCTATATCATATACTGTAACATGTGGCATACACTGGGAGAACTGTGCCTTACCTTTATTTTGACTGCATTTTGATGTTGCAATGAACTTTCAGCAGTTTTCCTAGATTGAAACTTATCCCATAAATTGGTGCAGGTAGTGTTGGAACATGTAGGATGCTTCTAATTTTATATTGAACTATATTGAATTTTAAATATTGATTTATTTGATGGTTTTTGGTATTAATTTATTAGTCCTAAATAAGTTAATCATGTAACACTATGTATAATTTTATTTTAAGGTTTTATTATTACAGACACACACTTTAATCAGAATTTAAGATATGCCAAACTACATAGTTATTTGTACACAGGAACTAATTTGTAAAGAATAATTGTGATTTTTGTGGTGTCTGTACTTTCAGAACTTCTCTAATATGAAGTCTTGGCGAGCACATTGGGATCGGCAGCTGTATAAGGCATTGGAGCACCAATATCAAGTAGGACTTGAAGCACTAAATGAACATCTTCCAGAAATAAAAGTGGAGTTGGTATATCGGTGGGTTGACTGTCAGCTGTTCCCATTAGGTATCAGTAATCAACACATCAATTAATAGTAAAGGCATACTAATAATATAATTTTGTTTCCCTTTCAGACAGCAGAAGTTGCAGTTTCGACCACCAATGGAGGAAATTAGAATGAAATACTATGGACAATTGAAGCGTTTCTTGGCAATTCCTAATAATTTTCGAGGTGTTAGCGAAAATAATGAAGGCCTTATATTTCCTACTATTATTGACAGGCAAGTACCATGAAGAAAATGCAACTGTGAATGCTTTATTGTACTAGACACCATGAAGAGTAATTGGGGATGGGCCCTGCTTTATGCCTTAGTTTTGTTCCTGAGAAAGTGAGCATAAATAAAAAATGATATTTCCATAAGAAATATGTAATGTTAGGTGTTGTGTCATTCATCATCATCTCAGTTTTTCTGTTCCTGCCTACTGTGTAGTTTCTACGCTTTGCATGGATGGTTGGTTTTCCGTATTGTCATCATGGATGATCAAATCCACTCTCACAGCCTTGTGTACGCAATAAATTTATTATCCACAGATCATACATCTTACCATCATAAAGAGTATTGCTACGTTTGTTCAACATCATGTCAGTGTTTAAGTTCCTCAGTTGGATCTGTCATTGTGGCGTTTGTAGTTAGAACAAACAAGAAAGGAAATGTACATATAACATAACATTGAGGTGTGTTCATGCTACCATTATTGCAGTGGAAAAGCAATACATATTATATATTCTGAGTGGATATCTGTAGCCTTAGTTATGCAGCAGGCAATGTGCATGCACCATATTGTCATTTGTGGCCTATCTGGCCGTACAGAATTTTTCAACTTTATCACATAGACGGTATGATTTTTAAAAAAAATTATTGAACTTGAAATGTGTGTTTTGATATCCTCTACAACTTTTGTCAGAAACATTTCTCATTCTGAGATGAATTGAGTGGGATGTGATCAAAAATATATATTGGTTTTCATGTAAAATACTTGTTATTCTTGTCAGATTTTAATGAAACTTGAAGTTTCTTGACAAGTTTTTTAAAAATTCTCAAATATCAAATTTTATGAAAACCGTCCAGAGGGTGCCAAGTTGTTCCATGCGGACGGACGGAGGGGCAGACAGGCAGATGGTCTTGATGAAGCTGACGGTTTTTTTTGCAATTTTATGAACATGCTGAAAAAGTCTGATAAGTAAAGGCAAACAAACAAACAAACAAACAAACAAACCATGTGTTCTGAACTAAATAGCAAGTGCACAGTGAGTGATGCAGTTTGCAGTGAGCACACACCCTTCCAATTGTTGTTCTGTGTTGTGATTTTCTTATGTATTTGGTAGTGTCCTAGTGCATATCCAGTCAAAATTGGTTAAACCAAAAAAGAGAGCATATAAACTAAGAAGTGGTGTAAATTGGCAAGGGACAGTGGAGTAAATAGGCATAAAACAAATGGGCATGAAACAAGGGCTTCCTGTAATTATTATATGTTATTTTCATTTAATTACCTGTAGGATGGTTACAGCTTCTTGCTTCATTCTCTAAGTTTAATCTTTATGTGTTCTACTTGAGTAATCCTACAGTATATAAAATTATTGATTTTATATTGCTTGTGCTGTTTGACTGCAGGGTTGGTATAAACTGCACATTTTAAATGTTTTATTTGGTACTCCTTAAAATGAAAATTGATGAAAATTTGTGACATATGTAGTTAGTTTTACTTGTATGTTATCACTATTATAATTGCACTTCATGCTGATTTTTTACCACATCTTTGTTTTCTGTCAGTCACTGAAACATCAGTTTATTAAAGAAACATGATCTGCATGCAGAATGAAACTTTACATGTTGTATGGGCTATTTGTCAATGCTGGTTTGTTGTAATTCTGTCATCTGGGCTATGGTGCCAAAATGCTAGCAGTAAGACCATGCATTCTGCAGTGTTTGTCCCTTTTGTGGGCAATTTCAAAATTTTTTTGCTGTTACAGGATATTTATAGGACATGCATGTCATTTGTCTTAACCTGTTAAAGCACAGTAGTTACTATTTTGTACCACTTGCATTGACGTTAAGATATCTCTGCTTTATCCCACACAGTAGTTATATGTTTGGTATGATTCTTGCAGTAAACAATAATTATTTCCCTAAACTTCACTAAAAGTTTGTCTCTGTAACAGAGAAGCAGTATGTTTCTCTTAGTTACAAACAGGATATATAAATGTTGTTCGTATGAATTTCATACTGTAAAAGTTAGTATGGACCATTGGTGGAATACTCCTACTCACCATCTACACATTGCTCTTACCAGAAGCACAAATGGCCAAAGCCTGGGAGCCTTCCAAAAGGCAATGCTCCTTCAGAACCTGGGGAACATTGGATAGAAAATAATATCCATACTTCAGAGGGTTAAAATAATGTCAGTTTATGCCAACATGCATGAGTGGTTGAATACAAGGAGTACATTACATATTCATGATTGGTGTGTTTGAATCGTTCCTGTATGAAATTTAGCATTTTAATTAATTAATTAATTTCATAAATATCTGACAGTAATACATGGTTTCTGGGTGATAAACTTATAGTTTTACAATGACAAAATTGCACAATTTCATCTTGAGTGGGTTTGATCTCAGACCATTCCACATGGGGTTGATGTTGGATTTAGGACATTGAGACAGGTTTTGTCTGGGAGTACTTCGGTTTTTTACTGTCCATGTCATTCCAACATTGCTCCATACTTGTCTTTCTTTCATCTACTGTTACTACTGTAAAAGGTTAATAATTGATATCATTATTAAATGATACACTTTTTCTCTGACCATCATCCGGATCCGTTTAAATGTCACATATCCACCCCCATGTAACCTTTCATCTGTTGTTTCCACCCATGCTGCTTATCTTTGTGTCTTCTTTAACCTAAACTAATTTTTGCATTTGTTATACACTGATCCGTGTGTTAGATAAGCTGTAGTGTTTAGTTTAATGTCTATGTACGATTCTTATTCATCCCATATCTGCTTCTTTAATGTACCGGTATCATTAATTTCATGTATGTTCATATTTCATAAATGTGTTTACTTGTGTACTTATGTCAGGATCATGTGTTATGTACAGTGAATGGAGAATTAACTACTGAGCAACCAAAAAATCTGTTGGCATTTCACTGATTTAGCTAATAACATTGCGGGGTAATATACACGGTGAAATAGAATTTAATTTCTTGTATTCTTAGATTAATGAAAGATTTGGACTATGAACACTTATCTTTATTTTGTGTGTTGGTAACAGAAATGCACATAGGTATGGCCAGTTATTTGCCAAAGCTGAAGAATTATTTGGACGTTTGAATGCAGTGAAAGATCGATGGTTGCAGTGGGTTGCACTGGGTTCAGTTGATTTAGATAACCTGGCTGACCAGCATCTGCATACTTCTGAGGACTGGGATCATAACTTTCGAGCTTCAAAAACATGGAGTCAGGAAATTGCAAAGCTCCCAACGTAAGATGCTTTATCAAAATCCCAAACCTGTTCATTAATTATCGACTAATCTGAGAATTTTGTTTAAAATTAGCTTAGTAACTGTTCTACTTCCTGTAAATTTTGAACTAGTTATTTGTTTTGTATTCCATTTCTTTACATCTTATTTTCTATTTCAAATGTCTTATTCATTCAAATAAATTGATTTGTATGCAGCTGTTCATACATGTGTAAATATTATAATTTACTATGTATTTTGTAGCACAGTTGTGCAGGTCTTTCCTTAGAAATATGATAAATTCTCAGCTGGTGAGAGGTTTCCGTCTTTTTGCAGAGCCTGAATTTTCATATTGTGGTCATAATGGCCCACCATTATGTGTTACCTCTTCTGAGTGATTTGAATCCAATTCACTTACTCACATGCTGATTCCTTAAGATCACTTTTAATGCCATGCTCTCGTCTACGCCACAATCTCAAACAATCTATTTATATGAATTTTCCAGGCCAGAAGTTTTGTGTTCATATCTCATTTCCCCCATATATGCTGCAAGTGCTGAGAAGACTATTTAGACCTAAGAGAGGAGAAGTGACACTAGTGTGGAGAAAACTACGTAATGAATTTCATAATTTGCAGTTTTTATGTAATGTTATGCTCATTAAGAAGGATTTCTTAATCACTGTGACTGTACACTGGCTTACTCAAAACCTTTATAAGTTAAATAAGTACAGCTTTCCCTCTATCTCTTTCTTTGCTTTCTATTCTTAGTTTAGTGGTTTGAGGAAACAGTTGGTAGACACCCACTGTTCTCAAGTGCATTCAGTAAGTTGTTTGTTATAAACAATTTTTCCAGTTCATAAAGTTTCTTCACATTTTTGAGCTGCATTATAGTAACTGTTCAGGCCTTTGCAATTGAACAATAAGTTATATCTAACTATTTCAGACAAAAGACGAATAATTTTAGACTAGCAATGAATTTGAAAATTTACCTGTATATATTAGCACCTACATTTTAATTGTTTTCTTGTTACTTCCAATTGCATTTTTCATTACTAGTGTTTATTTTCTACTGAAATATTTTTTCATCTATTTAGCTGCATGTACTGGTGAAAGAACTTAACAATCTAAGTTTCAAGTAGACATGTGAATTTATATTTGTGGCTTATGACAATGTGATTTTGGCATGTCAATGTGAATGCCTGTACCCGTGGTAAGAAGTCTGGAAATATAAAATTATGAAAGAGACTGTGGGAAGTAGTTTGTTAATGATGTATGTGCTTGGCTGAATTCATTTTTAAAGTGCCGATGAGAAGATTGACTGTTTCTCGGTGAGCTTCCTGCCAGTTCGGGCAGAGATAGAGTTGCACAACCGTCATTACTGGGACACAGTGGTTAGTTCTCTGCAGAGTTCCATTGTGAGGGATGTTGGAATTATTGAGAAATTTACAACAGATTCATCTGAAATACTTTCAAGACAACCACAAACTGTTGAAGAGATTGGTGAAGCAAATGCTAAACATGCAGAAATCATGAAGTGTGCTCCACAGGTAATGTGTTTTATTTGTTACACAGCTGTGGAAATTTAATCAAGTAAACTAATTTTACAAAATTATCTGCATGGTTAGTAAGATATAAGCTTCACATGTTGGATCTTATTATGATATATTTCTCTGTGTATAGTGACTCTTCTGGGCATATTTGTAAGATAACTTCACAATGGGTGTCTAAATGCATACAGACTGAATATCTATCATAGCAATCACAATGTGTGTAGTACAGAATTTTAAAATGTCAGAATAACTTTGAAAACTTGTTGCCTGATATGCACTATCAACATTTTCTCTATCTAGAATTTGGATATATATGGCTACTGATACATGCTCAGAATATGCAATAATTATTGATTTTTTATGGCAGCAGTGGTTACTTGAATGCACCTCAACATTACATTTATATGTGCATTGCCTTTCTTGTTTATAATGTAGTAGAAGGGGGAAATAAATCTGTAACAGTATATGAAAATTTTGTATGACAGTTTTGTGATAGTTGTGTCAAATTTGAAAGTTTTATGTAACTAGGTGTTTTAAGTTAAGGTTTCCTTAAAAAAAATGAATTTGAAAGACTGGAATTTGGGTTAGTCTGCTGAAATTTAAATTTCCTGAAACTGTAATTTCTTATGTTTGGCTACATGGTTAGAATGTGAAAATGTTTTATGAACTTGAAATCATTGATAATTTACCATTAATTCTATTGCCATGTAACTTTATTAGAATAGTACAGTATTAATTTTTCCTTAATAAATGCATGTTGAAATATTAATTATTTATTGTTCTATATCTTCATTTCTGAGAACTTTGAAATGTGAGATATGACCCAGACTCTTTGTCATTCTTATTAGAACTCTGTATTGAATGCAGATGCGGTTAGTATTTGAAGAGGCTGAGAAGAAAAATAAGACCCTTGCAAGCTGGACCAAGGAGAAGGTGGAGCAAGTGAGCCGTATGGCTGCCATGTGGGACAACTTTCAGACAGTGTTAGATAACCATCAGTATATTCTCAGCAAACAGGTATGTATTGAACGTGTTAATTCATATTCTTATAACTGCTTGCAAAGTTCAAATTTCACATCGATAAAAGCAACATGAAATATCATTACCCAATATTAGTACCTTTTACATAAATGTTAGTGTTATGAATGACATTAATATATTTATTTATATTTGTTTTTGTGCTTAATCATCAGGACAACAGTTACTTCTATGAAGTATAAATAAACATGTCTGTATTTTGCCTTGTGTAGAATTTTAAAGAACAAGTGTATATGGTTTTACTTCTGACTGATGAAAAGTATGTGTTGTCTTCTGTCATACAGCATGCAATTTAATATGTTATCTGCTATAATGTCGCTGTTCTATGAGAAAGAATATGAGTATGTGTAATTGTGCATAGATACTGTTTGTTATTTGTTTATCAGCTGACTGATTCACTTGAATGCTCCTATCTTACTGTCAGTGGCTTAAATGACTGTACTTTTTATTATTATTATAATGTGAGGGATATTTAATTTCCCAGAATGTTTTCAACAGGTGGTCAAGTGTAGAATGTAACTGCCATTCTGTAGCTGTGATGCATGCTATTATCTGGCAGGAACTTGGGGCTAGTTTTTCATGATCACAAAAGCGTGAGTTTTGGTGGTTTTAATATGGAGAAACTAAAAGAGGTATGAAAAATTCACAAAATTTCTTGAAGCTGAAAGCTAATCTGACACATATAAATGTAACTAGAGCAGGATATGTCTCTTTTTCTGTGAAGAGCTGGCCATGATCATGAATAGAATGAAAATGCATCATAACAACAGGTAATCCTTTTTAAAAGCATGAATTTCAAGGGAAAAGGATGACTCATGAACAGAGGTTTGTCAGCTTCTTTGCCATCAGTAAAGTTGTATGTATAATTGGCTTCTTATAAGGGGAATGTAATTAGGTTTACTACCTATAAAAGTGTAAAGGGACAACATATATTGATGTCAAACTGATCCTTGTAGGTTGAAGGAATCAAAAGTAATCTAATGACACAAATTGAAAACTTCACGAGTGAAGTAGAGAAGTTCCATTTGCGGTGGGAACAGCTGAAGCCTCGGGAGACGAACCTTCAAGATGGTGGACCTGAGGTCCTAACAAAGAGCCTCAAAATTCTGCGCGAGAAGAGACAGGAGTGGGAGCTGCTGTTACAGACAAGACAAAAACTTCTGTAAGGATCAAATGGATGTGACTTTGCCACACCTTATGATGCAATGTCATGTGATAATTGTAGTGTTTATTCTGCTGACTTGCAGGCAAGACTCTGCTAATTTTGGAATTGAAACTCCTGAGTTTTCTGTCGTTGATGAAGTGGAGAGTGATCTCAAGAAACATGAAAACATGTGGTCCTTGTTTGATGAATTTAACACAGGTAATTTATTCATATGTAGGAATTACTGCATTTGACTGATCCCTGTGCATTTGTATGGCAAAACACACATGCACACAGAGTACAACAAAAGACACTGCTGAGATTGCACCTTGATGTATTGAAGAAAATTGGTACTTCAGAGTATGAATCTAATGAAATAAATGCCATTCTTAGGCCTTCTTTACAAGGTGGAAAAAAGAACACCTTGTTTCCTATAATTAGAAATAACAAGATCATGGACGCTTGAAATTGTGAAGTGAGAGGTGATCATACACACCCTGTGCATTCTGCTCAGGATTACCCATCACTTGTAGAAAAATGAAACAAGCCCTTTTGTTAGGATTAGTATAATTGTAGAGAGACTGTTCAACACCAACAATTTTGATTGCATTTTTTTTTCTGCACAGGCTACTGTTTTGTGTTAAAGTTGTGGCCACAAGATGGGCTCTTCATTTAACAAGTACCTTAAAAATTCATATTGCATGATGAAATTTATGCAGCAGGAAAGTAGGCTTGCTTCTGTATTCTGACCAGAACTTTTTGTTAGTCACTAATTTCTGTTACTGCTGGAATTTCTTGTTGGATGTTTGTAGGAATTGAAACCATCTCAAAAGAAGAATGGATTGTCTTTCGTAGCAAGAGTTACAAATTTGAAGAATTCCTACAGCAGTGGCAAGAAAGACTTCAATCTGGCAGTGAGACTACATCACTAACAGTTAGGTTACTGCAGGAAGTTGAAAAGTATAAGGTGAGCACTGTGCACAATGTAGTAATTAATTATACAAAGTAATGCAAATAATCTGTTAACTTGTGTTGTTGATGATGATGTCAGTTGAAGAATTTTTTTTATCTTATCCTTTATTTCTATAAATGATTTATGTATGGAATTTTCAGGTTTCTTCCTCTGTCTTTACGATGCTGTATAATAATGGAGAATGTTTCTTATGTTTGGAGATAGAAGGGTAGAAGTGTTGAGAGTACTTGACAGTTAGATGACAGTTTTTGTATATAAATCGTAACGTGTAGGTGGATTGCTGTGCAGCCCTGGAATGGCATGTACATGCACGAGCTGGAGAATGAATAAAGGAACATGAAATGTAAAACTGCAAATATACATACTAGTCATGTCAGTCATCCATCAAATACCATAAAAAATACACTGGAAGGTGTGTTCTAAATTGTGGATTGTTTATGTCATTATGTGTAATAAATGATTACATTGTCTAATAAGAATAAAGTAGTATTTAAAAAAGCTAACTGAAATTTTTGTCAGTGCAACAAACAAATAACAATTTCAGGCAGTACTTGTCTAGAGCATCCCACTAATCTCTGCACTTCTGCTGTTGCAGCAACTTTACTGTATGTGAAGCCTGTCTCCACTGGGATTTTATAGTCGATTTTCTCCCTGATGTGCAGCTAACGTTATTTCATAGAAAAGTCCAAAGTGCTCACCTCCAGCTTCTAAGCAGGCTTCACACATTTTGAAAATATTTCTTAGCACACAATGAAATTTTTATCATGAACTATTGGTAGTTTCTCTTGGACTTTTGTGTTTTAGTTTTTGTAGAGAATGAAGGATGTCATGCACTTTCTTCTTCTTTTAATTCCTTGAATAAAGGTGTCAGGATTAATTTCAGACTTTCACCTTGCATTCTTACAATCACTTTTTTTAGCTGACTAATGCATTCAATTATATAAAACTTAGAGGTTAAAATCTACGTTTTATAAATTTTAAAAGACAATTAAAAATAACTCCAACATGTTTCGGATCATGTGCGATCCATCATCAGGGAGTACTGAGCTGTGCTTGACTGAAATTACTCGTGGTGGCTCATAGATATTTTTCATGTGCTTGGTCAGTGTTTGGCAGCATAATTTTGAACTGTAATATGAAGGGGAATGTTAAATTTGTACAATATAGTGCCAAAAAATACGAACTTGATGATAGAATAACAATTGATGAAGTGGATCTGTACTTACCGTGCACACACACTGCAGGATAAGTCCAGATCCCCTTCATCAAATCCACCAAGGTCACCAACACAGGAGATTTCCCCCAAAGAGAGAGAGGACGAATACAATAGCCAGACCCAGCCTTAAGAGTTTATGCAGCCCCAGGAAGAATACCCCTATCTCCACACCTCCGAGTGGATACATTTTTCTCACTGTTTACACATATGTGTAGCCTTTGCACTAGAAATAGAGTGACCAGGGAATTGATGCATAGAGATCTCTTCATCAACATGCCCTCACACAGTTTTCACAGCTTTTGTAGACTCTTCTTAAATATTGTAGAAACCTGAAGATGGCCAGTAAAGGCCGAAACATGTAGTTTCATTTTTAGAATATAACATCTTTTCTAAACAAGTTGTGTTTTTGACTATACTCCCTCTTATTTAGTTACACACACAATGGGGATGACACACATTAAACTGTTTATACATTAACTGTACATTTGTGCTCATAAATTCTATGTGTAAGTGTAACACTATGTTATATGCATATGAAGTCTGGTAGCAGGACAAGGCATTATCAGTGCTGGTTTACTTGATGTGAGTGGGAGAGAGAGAGTGTGTGTGAACTACTGTCATTTACACACTTTGTGTTTTGAACAGTCAGTCAAGTTTTGGCATTGACACTTTTCAATACATTGAGCAAAAAGCATATTTTAACCCTTACTTGCATTATATTATTACATCCATTAGGTATGAGATATGAAAATATGGTGGTACAGCAAACAGTTAATTCTGAAATCCTGATGGTAAGTTTTGTTCATTTTGCAATGCTGGGCTGTGAAACTGCAAACAATTTAGTTCAAAATTAAATGATGTTTTTCAGACATATAATTACACTATTACCTACAGTTTCATATTACATTAACAGAGAAATATATTGTGGTATTCGTTTAGGTTATACTGCCACTACTGAAGTACGTCCGTGGAGAAATGTTCAGTGAGAAACATTGGCTTGAAATGTTTGGAATTCTTGGAACCCCTAGTAAGTCAGTTGAATTGCTTACATTTGCTGACTTTCTAGATGTGAAGGAGAGGATTGCTGCTAATGCTAATGCTCTTCAGGTAAGAATGTATACCTGTCATGGTGGAATCCCAATTTAAAATTCCTTAATTTATGGTTTTTGCTAATTTTCATGTAGTTTATGTACATTCTTTGCTTGAGGTGAACACATAACTCTTGAACTTTTGAGTGGATCTGGATGGTAGTTGGTAGTTTATCAGTCAAATACAACCTGTGCTTTACTTGAGGTTTAAGTGATAGAGTATTTGGATAATGGAGTTCAAGTTATTTCAGAAACAATATTTTTTTTTTTATTTTCATCCATTCTATATGTATATGAGATTTAAATCAGAGAGCTTGGTTTGCTGCTAGGTATGTTTCAGCAGTAATTACAGTTCAAATCCTATGTTTAATGTAGAATAGTAAAGCATCCATTTGAGAAAGTATGTACTTCACTTTGGAGTAGAGATGTATAAGGAATAGTAGTTAACCTGAGTTGGGGCTTACACTCAAGTGATCCAAAATAAATACTGAAAATTTAATTCATGCAGTAGACAGGATAAAACAGGTATGAGTAATTTATCTTGCAGAGAATGACTAGAGGTGGCATACATACAACAAGTGAACAACAGTAATTTGGTTTTAAAAGTAAAAAATTATACACAAAATATGTGGGATCAAATTGGGAACAATTGTTTAGTAGAGCAAATTCTTCTTATTCTTCCATTGGCACTACAGCCCACTGTGGGCTTTGGCCTGTCAAACAATACCCTTCCATTTTTCCCTATCTATCACCAACTCTCTCCATCTGCTCACTCCCAGCACTTGAAGATCTCTTTCTACTTCCTGTTTCCATCCTTTCCTAGGTCTTCCCCTTAGTAGAGCAACTGTATAGAAAAATGTACTAGACCTAATGACCTCAGAAGATTAACAGAAGAACTGGATAAAAATATGAACATGAACAATCTTGTTTATTATACGATAAACATGATTGTCTTTACACAGTTATAACTAAATAAAATAAATAAACAACTAAATAGATAAATAAAGTGTTTATATTTTTATCCAGTTCTTTTTGCAGCTAGCGTGAAAGTGTTATTAATAAATGTGGCTAATTATTGACTCATGAATGAGGTGTTCTATGATGAATATATTGTTTTAAAGTTTCATAAGGGCCTTAAACATATATGAGAGACAGGAAGTTGTATCATACTCTCTTCCTGAGGATGCAAGAATCGGTATATGTGGAGGTGGAGGTGGAAAATGTGCGTTCTTAAGGGGGAGGCTGTTTAGTTCAGCGATATTTCACGTGAAACTGGATAACATCAGCAAAAATATCTGTTGTAAGATATAAAAAGGGACAGAGAGACATAACAAATCTTTGTGTATATTTTCCCAGTAAACACTAAATTAATGTTAGAATTTGTGTTATGAGCTGCAATTGCATATGCAGCAAAATTATTTTCATTCAATGAAGTTTTGTTTTTTACCAGAAAAAAGCTTCTTCAGTGAAACTGGCAGATCCCAGGGACATGTTTAAAAAGGCCTCTAAGAGTATGTATATCAACTGTTGTGGTATATCCTGACTCCTTATCTCCTACACCATCAGCTTCTTTATCTGTGAAGACTCCACAAACCACAGAAGAAGACTCAGATGACCCCTGAACCAACAGACGGATATATCCAAATGGAATACTCCTCTGATTAGTTTTATGGCCCAAGTATAGAAGCAGTAACAGTAACTTGGTCCTAGGTACTGTCTGATATCCCGGAGTATTCAATAATTCGGCACCTGTCCTGTCCTGCCCTGTTTGAGTCAAATTAACAGAATTTTGCTGTAGTTCAATTTGCCTACTTCTATTCCTGGGTTTGTTCTAGGATTTGAATGCTCGTGCATCTAGTGAGATTGTAATCAGGCAGGCTCTAGGGGAACTGGACATCTGGGAAGTGGAAGCTAAGTTTGTACTCACTGAACATAAGGATTCACAAGGGCTGACTGTAATGCTTATAAAGGACTTCAAAGATATTCTGAACAAGGTATAAACTGAGAAAAGAACATGTCGTGTACAGTTTCTGAATTTCACTTTTAATTGTAGATTATTTATGTGCTGTGAAATAATTGGAGCAACATAAGATACAAAAGTGCTCTTTTGTATGTGTATTTATGTCATTTAATTTTAAATTTCCCAGGTTGGTGACAATCAGTGTTTGCTTCAATCTATTAAAAACTCTCCGAACTATGAGAGTTTTGCTGATAGAACTTCAATTTGGGAAACAAGGCTGGCTGATCTGGATGAGTATATACATAACCTGAATCAGATACAACGAAAGTGAGTATCAGTATTTGTATTTATTTAATTTATTTAACTGATTCATTTGTCTCTGCACTATCTAGTGTGTACATTAGGGAACATCTCATGGTATCCTAATTTAACTTTAGTATGAATTTGGTTTTATAGTTTATGGTCATATTGTAAGGCTTTGTTTTTGAGATGTATGCAGTTTACCTTGCTGTAATTTCAGGTGGGTGTATCTCGAGCCCATATTTGGTGCTGGAACATTGTCACAGGACCAGACCAGATTCAGAAGAGTGGACCAAGATTTTCGCTCCATTATGAGAGATGTTGCTCAAGATAGTAAAGTTGTGTCCTTGTGCAGAATTAGCAATCTTCACCAGATTCTGCACACACTTCTGGACCAGTTGTCTCGATGTCAAAAGAGCCTCAATGATTTCCTTGAAGTAAGTATTTTTGCTAGTGGTAACAAATCATGTGCATGTCTTCCACTATTCTTATTTTTGTAATAAATAGTTTTCCAAGATGTAATTCATATATTCTTATGAAGTATAGTGCCCACATGTTGTTCAGTGCCCTACGCCACTGCTGAAAGAATGCAAGATAAAAGCATTGTGATTTTAAGTGCTGACCACAAGCAACTGAAGTAATGGAAGGAGCCATAAACATGCCTAAACATGTAGCTATACCAGGAAATGTTTATCATAGCAGGATTCCAACATGGTGCAGTTTATCTGAGATATGCATTAAGACTCAGACTTTTAGATGACAAATTTTATGTTATTCATACCATGCATGTTGTTACAATAATATATCATCCAACATATGCGTGTTTTATGGTATATTGATTTTTAGATGACAACTTCTATCATGTAATTCTCTACTAACTTCATGTTTTGCTGTGTATAATTATATTTAAATAAGCCAAAACCTGTATTTTAGGTACCTGTCAAATATAACTATGTGAAATATTGTACATTAACCATTTAAAACAAAATGTGTAACTGTATGCCATCTGCTGTCACAGTACAAAACTGTGTGTTTTGCCACAGAATGTTTTTATAGGTTGCACATGTTTCTAACAGCAACCACTGATCTATTCCCTCTATAGCAATAACTGTTTGGTCTTTGTAGTGGACACAGAGTTTGTTTTCTGTGAGGTAGGAACTGATTTTTATACATATTTAGTTGAATATAAGTCTTAAAAAGTTGAACAATTCTCATGAAATGTGAGTCAAGCTATAGTATATGAAATTTAAGTTTTGCAGAGCGGAAGATTCATGTTATGGTCTTGTGGATTATTTTACCATGTAGATTAGTAGACGGTTATGCATGTTTCAGAAGAACATACCAAACATACTGGCAGAGTATCACATGCATGCACATACCAGACTACATGGTTTCATAACCCAGAAAACCACAGTGTGAATTAAAGTATTTTCATTCAGTGTTACTGTCAGTGTGTTAGTTTTATCTTGTGTGTCTTGCTGTCATCTTACACACACAACACCATCATGAATAATATGTTTTTTAATTAACAACTCTAACAAAGAGTTTGAAATGGACTCATTGTGTTGTTTGGTGAGATTAAACTTAACAGATTTGAAGTGTAATGTTGAAACTGCTGTACAAGTAACACATTTTTGCGATGTGCAGTGCAAAATTTTAGTTTTAGATTGAAAAAACAAAGGAGCTAGTAAAATATTACTGGTTTGTATGTGTAGGGGCAGTTAAATACTCAGGCTGTATGATTTCTAGAAGCCTAGATTGCCTGTGTGGGGTGGGTAAAGAGCAAATGAATATTTCCTAAAACTTCAGATTTGCTTCATTGTGTGATACTGTTTTTGAATTTTGGATTCAGCTACATCATATTGAAAGAGATTGCTACATTATGATTGCTGTTACAGGATTCCTGTTCACATATGAACGCTTTGAATGTTGAAATGATACAATGTAAATCATTTACCAAGACCAGTACTAGACAATGTATGTAAAAAAGAGTAAAAGATGCCTTGTACACTTCCACACTAAACTTCTGTAGTAAGATTCTGGCAGAATGTGGTTGAGTTTGAATGCTTGCAATGTTTGTAGGAGAAACGTTCTGTGTTTCCAAGATTTTATTTCCTGGGTGATGATGATCTACTAGAAATACTGGGCCAGTCCACGAAAGAGCAAGTGATCCAGGCTCACCTCAAAAAACTATTTGCTGGAATCCATAGTGTTGTGTTTGATGATGATGGCCAAAACATTACAGCTATGAAGTCTCTTGAAGGAGAAGTGGTTCATCTTAAAAAACATGTCAGAGTTACTCAGAAGGTTGAGGTAGGTCCATATATCTCAGCTTCACTTCTTTGTGACTGGAGTGCTGTGACTGTAAGTTGGTCAGTTAGGTGAAGTGTTCTAAAATCTTAGTTATGAAATATGGAACATTTGACACATGTAGTATATTTTTCATGTTATCAGAAGAAAATTACCACCTGTGTGTGTATTCCTCTTCGTGTATAAATTGTGGGTCAGTATTTGTGAAGAAGCATGTCAATATGTTTTCCTGTAGTGTAGCATAGATAACTTAGAACTCCTAAATTTACATTCCGTATTCTCCTACACAAGAGTTTTGGCATCTTCAGTTTATCCCTTGCCCTTCATTTTTCATTCCATTATTCTCTTTAGTGCTCTGTACCTTGACATTTCTTTTGCAGGGCTGAAGTACCTCAATCCATTTTTTTCTGTGTTGTGTCCTGTTGTTATTAATGCTATGCTTTATCTTGTAGCACTTATTTTTATAGGTTCTTGTATTGCGCAATTCACATATACGATATTTTTGGGCTTGAAACTTGCCCTTGTCTCCCCTACAAGTACACTGTTTTGCTGTGAAGAAGTTTTCCAAAGAATAACAGTGTGAACATTTTCAGCTGGAAGATGTTTGAAAAGGGATTCAGTAAAGGACTTTGGACCCATATCATGTGTACAGACTACTTGTTGTTAGCCCTTTATGAGAAGCAAATGCACTGAAACGTGTTTACTTTCAAACAAAAACATGTGATGGTGGTGGTGGTGGTGGTGGTGATGGTGATTTGATGATTGGATGAACTGAGTGACATAAGTTGTTCCTACTTATGTCTGTAATTTCTTTCATAGAGTTAGTCTGTCTTGACACTCTTTATACTCTTCTGCTAAACTGGAAATCATGTGACTGTGTGGTGCTTTTGATTGACAGTTTTGCTTTGCTGTCAACTTATTGAATGAACCTAGTATTATAAGGGATAAATTTAGCTTATATTATTGTCCTTCTAAAGTATGTTTGATATTGCTACATTGTGAGCACTGACACACAATCTGGTCCTATTTTTCTGATCAGATAATGGAACATAATGCAGCGTGCAAAGAAAGAATTGTAGTAGCATTTATGCTTTGGTGAAGACTAATTTAAACTTCTCTCTTTACATCCTTGCATTATAATTCCAGGAATGGCTGCATAATTTAGCAACTGAAATGAAGGCAACTCTGAAACATCTTCTTCTTGACTGCCTAAGTGACATTCAGAAATCTAATTCTGGAGCTGATCCTTTGAAATATCCATCTCAGATTTTGTGTTTAGCTGAAAGCATAACATTTACTGAAAAATGTGAAAAAGCTATTCATTCTAATAATCTGGAAGGTCTTCTGTCTTCATTAAAGGTACAGCCCTTCAAATATTACATCACTATATTTCTGTTTTCATATGCAAAGTAAATGATACCTGTCATATAAAAATACACAAACAGAGCATTTATCCACATGACATTTTGCACAGGAAGCTATCCCAAAAATTGTTGGCATTAGTTCATAGGCACTTTATTTGGTGATTGTGTTATGAATAGGAAAATACATTTTGTAAGTCATATGAGTATATTACGTTTAACATCAGTGAACAACTTTTGTAATTGGTTTAAATGTTAACAGTCACAACTAGAAGTGTACACTAAACTAGAACTGGAATGGGCTGATGGGGATGCAGATGGAGATTCATTGGAGTTGGAACTGAAACTGAAAGCTCTGCTACTGGACACAATCCATCATATGAGTGTTGTGGAACACCTGATTAGTGCTAATGTCTCATCTTCTCAGGAGTGGAGTTGGCAGAGGCAACTGCGGTAAGTGATACAAAACATGCAGTATTCTGAGGGTTTTAAGCGAATTTTTTCTAAAGGGGCAAGTAGAAGAAAGAAAGAAAGAAAGAAAGAAAGAAAGAAAGAAAGAAAGAAAGAAAGAAAGAAAGAAAGAAAGAAAGAAAGAAAGAAAGAAAGAAAGAAAGAGAGA